>Ga0172379_10000315_pt1 | contig 127564 bp, 128 predicted proteins | sample GrowelOW334metaG_FD_119756 | JGI IMG/M metagenome (GOLD analysis project Ga0172379, IMG submission 119756) | Groundwater microbial communities from an aquifer near a municipal landfill in Southern Ontario, Canada - Groundwater well OW334 metaG | ecosystem: Environmental > Aquatic > Deep... | reverse complement strand
GGTATCTGGTGGTGACAGCGCAGCAGTGACGAGTGCCAAGAACACAATTCTCTATGCAATTGTGGGTATTATCGTTGCCCTGCTCGCTTATGCAGTCGTCAACTTCGTGGTTGGCAGCTTCGTTGCGCCGTAACACATAAGTAGATTCTTAGATATTAAAATAGACTCCGATGTCGGAGTCTATTTTAATGAGCGAACAGAAACTACTGAATTGTAATTTTCTTAGCTTGCTCTGATTTGATCTTGTTGAAGCTGATGGTCAGGACGCCGTCTTTTAGGACTGCATCGACTTCTTCTTCTTTCACGGCAACCGGGAGTGCCACGGTGCGGCTAAATTCGCCCCAGTAACATTCCTGGATGTGCCAGTTGCTTGCGTCGCTGTCGTCACCGCTTGAGAGTGTACCACTGATGGTCAAAATACCATCTGAGATACTCACATCGAGGTCTTCTTTGTTGACCCCTGCTGTACGAGCTTTCACGACTAGTTTTTCTTCTGTTTCGTAGACGTCAACAGCAAGCTGTCCTGGAAAATCGTCTTCACTCTCTTCCCAGTTTTCGTCAGTTGCAGGCGTAGCTGCTGTATCGGTTGGTGTGAGATCCTCATCAGTCAAAAATGCGGCTGCAAGTTCGTCCTCAATGAGTAAATCGTCGTTTTGTTTCCGGGCCATGATATCCTCCACTTTCTCTAGGCTCTATTGACAAATAGTCTTCTTCAGTATAACCCTTATGTACGATATAATCAACAAAAGAGACGCAGGAAACGTAAAAAGTACAATGATTGATTCAGCCCTCGATTTTATCGCTCCCCACCCCTGTTTTGAGTGTGGCAAACTTGGGCAGCCACTATGCGGTAATTGTAAATATAACATCGAAAGTGAGTCATTCGCGGCCTGTATCATTTGCGGTCGGGCGGACGGCAAAAATGGCATATGTATATCATGTCGCGCGCCGTATACAAGGGCGTGGTGTGTGGGCGAACGTACCGATAGTTTACTCAGGCTGATCGACGCCTACAAGTTTGAGCGTGCCAAGGCGGCTCACAAACCACTTGCCGACCTTTTAGCGGGTGTTTTGCCCGATTTGCCGCCTAGTACTGTTGTGGTGCCGATTCCTACTATCGCGTCGCATATTCGCCAACGGGGCTACGACCACACCCTACTGCTGTCGCGACGTGTCGCCCGGCTGAAGAAACTTGATCATGCCACCCTGCTGGCACGAAGAACCTCGACGAAGCAGCGCGGAGCCAGCCGACGCGAGCGGATTGCGCAGGCCAAGCAGGCCTTTCGGCTCAGTTCCCCTCCTCGGCCAGACCGACCGTATCTTATTATTGATGACATAGTTACAACGGGATCAACACTGAAATATGCGGCGCAATTGCTGCATGATGCAGGCGCAACAGAAATATGGGTAGCAGTGGTCGCCCGACAGGTCTCGACGGAGTAAGGCCTTTTTGGTACTATAGATCGAGTTGGAGGAGTACCCAAGTGGCTGAAGGGGACGGTTTGCTAAATCGTTAGTACGGAGAGATCTGTAGCGGGAGTTCGAATCTCCCCTCCTCCGCCAAATAAAAGAGTCGACCAGATGGTCGTCTTTTTTATTTGGCGGGACGATATCTCCCCAGGAAAGCTTTTATTGCTATAGTAGCGTCACTTGATTACAATATACCCATCTCCTCTGGGAGGAGTTAGGTGGAAGAAACTCGACCACGTTACCCTGTATTTTTGCAGCCCGTGCGAGTCCCACGCCTTCACCGTGCTCGGTGGGGTAGCAATACCCCACCGAGCATCCCCATCATTGACTCAGACATCAGCTCTGCAAGAAAAATAACGATCAGATGATCGTTATTTTTCTTGGCGGAGAGGGCGAGATAGCAGTCGCGTTGCTCCCTTCTCCATTCGTTCATGAAAAAATGTAAACACTTTTTCATTTCGCTCATTCCGCCGAACTCGCGGTATGCATCACTTCGTGATGCCCGCGAGTTCGGATTTCGCACTGGCAATTTAAAAACCGACCAGATGGTCGGGTTTTAAATTGGCGGAGAGGGCGAGATTCGAACTCGCGGTGAGTTGCCCCACGACGGTTTTCAAGACCGTTACCATAAACCACTCGGTCACCTCTCCAGGCTCCAGCAATTGTAGCATAAAACAGAGGCGGAGAGTAGACTATTTAGTGGCGTTTTGGTATAAACATAGGCAGGAGATATAAAAATATATGAAAAAAATCGTTGCCTCACTTGTTCGCTACACCCCCCTACTCGCCGTTATGGCGATTGTTGCCTTTAATGTCCTATTTGTCACGCCATCGTTTGCGGCAGATTTGACCATTCAAAATGGCGCCAACTCTGCTCAGGGTACCGATCAAACTGCCGACCTCTTTGGTAGTAGTGGCGTCTTCAAGACGATTACCAATACCCTTTTGTTCATCCTCGGTGCTATCTCGGTGATCATGATTATTATCGGTGGTCTGCGCTACGTGGTGTCGGGCGGTGACTCAAGCGCGGTTAATTCAGCCAAGAACACCATTCTCTACGCTATCGTTGGTGTGATCGTGGCGATTCTGGCCTACGCAATTATCAACTTTGTGATCGGTAGCTTTACGAACGGCACCGGCACACCATCTGGTGGCGGTAACGTTTAGGCCTCGCCCGTAAGCGTAAGCATGGTATACTAATTTCATGCAACCAGAGGATCAAAAAGACGATTTTAGGCAACCTCAAGTCACGAACTATTTTACTCCCGCCCCCGCTAGCGGTGACAATGAGACTCCCGTAACTCAACCGCCAGTTGAACCAGTAGTCGCTCCCGCACCTGAAGTGACGGCAGAACAACCTATTGCAGCCGCCCCAGAGACGCCTGCTGCGCCCCAGCAGCCCGAACAAGGGCCCGTGCAGTGGCAAGCACCAGAATATCTGCACCACGAGAAGAACCCGCTTTGGTTCATTGCGTTTGGTATCGTGGTAATTGCGCTGACCGCCGCCGCTATTTTCTTGATGAAATCTTGGACATTTGCCCTGCTTATCCCTGTGATGGCGGTTGCCCTAGTGGCCTATTCTCACCGTCCGCCTCGCATGATGGACTACGTGCTGAGCGGCAAAGGCCTCTACATTAGCGATACGCTCCACCCATTTGCCGAATTTAAGAGTTTTGGTGTGATTCACGACGATCATGAATATTCTGTCGTCCTCATCCCGGTTCGTCGCTTTCGTCCTAGTTTGACGGTCTATTTCCCCGAAGACAAAGGTGAAGCGCTTGTCGACCTACTAGGCGTGCGCCTGCCTATGCAGCCACTCAAGCTCGATGCGTTTGACAAGATTGTTCGACTACTCGGTCTCTAGATACCAGCCATCATTGCACGGACCCCTGATATCGTGGTACAATAGCCGATGTTCGCCGCGCCGCCTAGGTGGTACGGCCGGAAGCACCTTCTAGTTACACGAACAGCGGCGTTATGTATGAATTTTCATAGATATCGCTGCGTTTGGACCCGTAGCTCAGCTGGATAGAGCGTCGGCTTGCGGAGCCGAAGGCCACACGTTCAAATCGTGTCGGGTTCACCATTCTACTTTGCTAAAGCTTCGTAGAATCACAATGATTTTGCCAAGTATTTAGCTGTCTAGAATGGTGATAATGTAACGCGTAGAATGCCCTCCATAGCCATTTGGCGAAGGAGGGTTTATTCTTTTAGTATGTATTATGTTTATATTCTTCGGAGTGTTCACTTTGATCAAACATACGTTGGATTTACAAAAGATCTGAAAACGAGATTCGCCAGCCACAATGCTGGTCGGAATAAACACACAAAGAAGTTTAAACCATGGCACCTTGTCACTTATGTCGCATTTGATAGCGAGTCGAGGGCTCGATCGTATGAAGAATATCTAAAAACAGGCTCTGGAATTGCGTTCATGCGTAGACATCTACTGTGAGCGAGTGAACGGAAGAGTCCCGACCTGTCGGGACGATATCGTGTCGGGTTCTTTGAAAGGAAGAACGGCATATCGCGTTGAGTGCTTAGTTCGCGGTATACTTAATACAATATGTGGGCCAAACATAAACACCAGTCAGCCTTTACGATCGTTGAACTATTGATCGTCATCATAGTAATAGGCATCTTGGCTACTATTGCGATTGTTGCCTATAGCAATTTCCAGCGCCGAGCTCAGCAGGCAGCCCTGACAAGTGATGTCCGCCAGGCCATTACCCAGCTGGAGATCGTCAAAAATGACACTGGCTCCTACCCTGCCACGGCGACCGACCTCAAAGCCAGCCCGGGCACGATCTACGACTACGTAACCGTTAACAATGAGTATTGTCTGACTGCCAGCAGTTCGGTTGGCTCGATGTATGCCAGCAGCTCCCAACCCGGCAAGGTGGGTGGCGGCCCGTGCGCAGCAGCTTCCTGGGCCTTTAATGGTAATACTAGTGACGGATCACTCAACGGCAATGACGCCACGACCTCAACTGGCGTGACGCTCACCACGGATAGGAATGGCAATGCTGACAGTGCTTACCTATTTGATGGTTCGGGCAGTTTTGTGCTTATCTCGGATAGTCCAAGTATTGATATATCAGGCAACCAGATTACGATGGCGGCGTGGGTGAAACCATCGGCGACAATCGGGGCGAATAATATCCTTTCCAAACGCAATGGTAGTAACGTCGGCGGCTACATCCTCCATAACAACGCAACCAATATGCTCCTAGCCTATGTCTATACCACTTCGTGGCAGGGGGTGACTAGCACCAGCCCCGTTTACAGCATCGGCGTGTGGGTGCATGTAGCAGCCGTGTATGATGGCTCAACGTTTAAGATATATGCCAATGGCGTGGAGGTGGGAAGTCGCTCGCTGACCGGAAATATAAATAGTATTAATAGTCCCCTGACTATCGGGGGTAACGGCGGCACCCAGAGCTGGCCAGGCAGTATCGACGACGTCCGCATTTACGATCGTGCCCTGTCGGATAGTGATATCAAACTCCTGGCCCAATAACGAGCCATAACGGAGTTCGCATTCGCATGGTTGAGCCTAGGGAGTGTATAATAGCTAACAGTGAACAAGAGTAACACCACTGATTTGGGGGATTTGCTCAAGCAATCCACCAAAAATATCTCATCCTACGACACCTACCTACAATCGACCAAGCATGAAGAAACCGTGCACGTCGCCAATGTGGCCAATGTCATTTTATTTGCGTACGAACAGCTACGAAATGCGTCTGAGAACATCGAAGATCATCTGTTGTTGCAGCGGGCGATTCTGCGCTTTTACAAGCGCAATCTGTCGTTTATTGCCAAACGCGAACAGCCGAAACTTGGCGAAGAGCTAGTCATTGAGCTAACCCAGGCCGAGTACTTGGCTAATGACACTATCCCGGTGTCGATGACCGCGGCGCTGGACGGCCTCATCAGCGAATATTACGAGCTGTTTTGGAAAATCCGCCATAAACATCCGGCTATTCCAGTAGAAAAGGCCGAAAACTGGGTGCTAGACATTCTGTCGGTGAAGTCCGAACAGCTGTTTAATAACCCCATCCGCATCTTGTCATTTACTCATTTTGCTCACGCTCACTTCACAAAACACATTGCGTACGACAGCATTATGTTGCCCGATGAATTGGTTGAGGCGTCCGACTACCCCACTTTGCTCTACATCGCGATCCACAAGGCGCTCCTAAAATCTGACGATGCCAACGTCCGCACTGGCCTGCTGGACCTGCATGCTATTAAATCGACCAAAACGGCTCATTTCATCGAGTTTAATACCAACTATGATCGATTGAGCGTGCTTCGTTCTACCGTGCGACTGTCCCGTTTCGTGAACAAGAACGGTGCGCCGCTGCGCGTTCTGCGCTCGACCTTTTTCGAGCAGAAGAATGACAACTTGGCGATCGATTTACATAACCAGTCACAGCTCATGAATGTGATCGAGGGACAGATCGATGATGAATACACCAATGTTCGAAAGAGCGTCAACAACGGTGTGATCAAGAGCATTCTTTTCCTACTGATTACCAAGGCGATCATCGGCATGCTCATCGAAATTCCATATGACTTGGTGGTGACTGGCTCGATCATTCTGATGCCGCTGATCATCAACCTGCTCTTCCCGCCGCTCTTTTTGGCGCTAACTGCTCTCACCTTCAAGCTGCCAGGCGAATCAAACAAAAAAGCCCTGACGAAATACATCATCGGTATACTTCACGACGAGGGTAAGGCCCGCACGCCGACACTCAAGTACGTCGAATCGAGTGGCAACAATCTGGCATTCAACATACTGTACATCGCGGTCTTTTTGGGAGTCTTTTACCTCGTCTCGGCTCGCTTGATTGCGCTCGATTTCAATATCGTCCAGGCGATTATTTTCATCATCTTCCTGTCGACCGCTAGCTTCCTGGGCTATCGATTGACGTTGCAGATTAAAGAGCTCGAGCTGGTTAATACTAGCCAGGGCCTCATCGCGCTGATCCGCGACTTTTTGTATGCACCTTTTATCTTTGTCGGCCAGAAGATTTCTTACCGCTTTGGACAGCTCAACCTCATGGCACAGATCCTCGATGTGGTCATCGACCTGCCCCTCAAAACCATCGTCCGACTGGTGCGCCAGTGGATGGTCTTTTTGAACAACAAAAAAGACGAGTTGCTGTAGCAAGAAAACGCTCCGCGTCTCTGGTATGATAGAGAGAACGGAAGGGTGCAGGAGTGGTTGAACTGGCCGCTCTCGAAAAGCGGTGAGCCGCACGGTTCCGAGGGTTCGAATCCCTCCCTTTCCGCCAAGAAATTATTTCGATACTGCCCGGCTAGTGTGGGCACGCCGATCTCGCTGAGGTGTCGCCTGGGACTGGGCCTCAGCTACTACTTCCGGCTCTATGAGATAGCGAGGGGAGGCTATGGCGACGTCACCGCTCGGCTCAACTGTTACGGTGACGTAGCGCGCTTCGCCGGTGGTGGAATTGATCTGCAAAATGGCGTACTCGGCTGGTCCTTCCAGTCCCTCTGCCATCATATTCGTAGTGTGGTGCCCGCCACCGCTGCCGAGAATAAGATCGACACTCGTCTGCGTATCGGCCGATGGAACAACATTGTCCTCTTCATCGGTGGCGCCAAATGTGCGGCCAGCGATGACGATACGGGCACAACCCGTTTTTGCAAGCGCACTAATTAGCTTGTGATCATGAGTAAATACCAGGTCTGGCTGCTCTGCGCAGACTGCCGTAATCATCCGCTCTATGAACTGATCGACAGACTCGTCGGGGTCACGTAATGCGTTGCCGCCCCGCAGCGTGCTGATGTTTGAGACCCTCGGATCGTTGAACCCCATGACAGATACGCCTTCAATTTCTTCGCTAGAGCCATCTGGAACAATAAAGCCAAGCTGCTTGGCGTAGTCGATAATGAACTGGGTATCATGGAGTCCGGCGGCCATAAGGATGCTGGTGTCGTTGTCATCATCCAGATCGGCGTAGTGCTCCATCGTATCGAAAATATAGGTCTCTGACTTTGTTGCAAGATTCGTCATGTCGCCAGAGGTGATAATGGTTGCTTCGAGTGTATTGGCGGCAGTGCCCACTTCTTGAGCCATACCATTATTGCCCTGGAGGTCGTCGACCAACACGAAATTTGTCCACTCGTCGTCAGTAAGATAGGGCGATTCCTGTATAAGCGAGATTGTACGCTCGGCGACAGTCTGGTAAAAGCTGGAATCGTCACTGTCTAGAGCTTGTCCAATAAGATATGAGATCACGTCTGGCTTAACTTGAATCTCGACATCAGCCAGTGGAGTGTCAGCAAGAAGTGAGTTTCCCACAATTGTCTGGTGATCGGTATCAGTGAGTGCATTGAAACCGGCGGCTGAGGTGACGGCGCCTGCCGCTGCTATCGAGGCGACAGTGAGACGAAGCAACTTCTGACGGCGCTCCCGATCCTCCCTGCCTCCATATAAAACAAGCGCAAATCCAGCGAGCTCCAAAAACAGCATGCCACCGGACCCTTCGGCGGCACGTTCAACGAAGTGAGCTTGCGCCGCCTCTTGGATGCGACCGGCAAGCGGTGCCGGATCGGCCGCTACCTGTTCAAGGAAGCTATAGGTAATGTCGCGTTGATTAATACTAGCAGAGGCCCCAATCGATTCCCCTAGTTTTGTTTCATGATCCTGTACGAGGAGCGAGTTGGACGAATCACTCGTCAGGCTAAGAGAGCTGTAATTTTTACCAATTTCAGACGACACGGTCATGGGTGCACCAGCCACTTCAATCTGCTTGGGTGGACCATACTTCACGGCTGCTGCGCCACCGAGTACAGGTAGGCCCACCATGGCGGCAACGAGTGCGGTTCTTGCGACACTCTTTTTAGCGCGGGAACGCATTCTCTCGCGTTGTGATGCCTGCAGCTCGTGGGCTGGTCGTGCTATAGCTGCTTCACTCGACATTACCCAATACTATATAACCAAACGATCCCTACCGCAACGCTAAAACAGGGGTGTATAATGAAGATATGAATGAGCCAAGTGTATTTACCAAGATTATCAAGGGAGAAATCCCCAGCCACAAAGTATATGAAGATGAAAACAGCTTGGCGTTTTTGAATATCCATCCCTCGGTACCGGGCCATGTGCTGGTAGTGCCTAAGAAGCAAGTCGGAAGACTCGAGGATATGGGCAGTGATGACTACACAGCCCTGATGTTGGCCGTCCAGAAGGTACTGATGCGGGTAAAGACCGTGCTCGGCGTTCCATTTCCTTGTGTAAAAGTTGAGGGCTTTGATATTACCAACCATGCTCATGTGCACGTGGTGCCCTGTCATAATCCAGAAGATTTTGCCAAGAGAGAGGCAACAACCGAGCCTGACCACGAAGCGCTAGCTGCTATGGCGCAGAGGCTGTATTTCGAGTGATACGTATCATTGCCATCGGCAAAAAACATGAAGCGTGGGTGCAGGCTGGTATCGAACGCTACCAGAAGCGCTTGAAGAAACCGTTCGTAGCGGAATGGGTACTTTTGCCTCATTCGCCAAGAAATGGCTCTGAGGCGCGTCAAAATGAGTCTCAGGCGATACTCTCGCGCCTATCCCCCGCCGATTTTGTTGTGCTGCTGGATGAAACCGGTACCCTGTACGATTCACCCTCACTTTCGCGGCACCTAGCGGAGGCATTTACGACGAACGGCACTATCACGATGATTATCGGTGGCGCTTATGGCGTCAGCGATGAGCTTCAGGCCCGGGCTCAGCTAGTATGGTCACTGTCACCTCTGGTATTTCCGCACCAATTGGTCCGCCTACTCCTAGTGGAGCAGCTATATCGAGCGCAGGAGATTGCGGCCGGTCACCCTTATCATCATGAGTGATTCCAAGCTGAACTTAATATTCTTGCAACCTAAGTCCCGAACCTCATTCACGAGACCCCTACGCGCCAAGAGTTTCACGAATTAGCGATGTAAACTCTTGGGCTGCGGTCGCTTGAGTCTCGTTTCATTGAGGTTTGGGACTTAGGTTCTGACATACAGTTGACAATAAACAAAGCTTATGCTATATTGATGTATGTAAACCCCTAAAAATAAACACATGTTTTCTACACTTATCCTCAACCCACTCCCTATCCTGATCAGCCTTTCGACGCTGTTTGGCGTTTTGGTGCATGACACCAAGGTCGATCAGTTCACCGCCTCATTACTTGCCATACCAGCGGTGGTTGCTTCGTATGATGGTGCCAATGGTGCCCTGAAACTTGGTGATCCCCACACTCACACTGAACGAGTGATCGTGTCGCAACTAAGCCGTAGTCTGGCGATGGAAAGCCCTCGCCTAGCCCCTCGTGGTCACGAGGACAAACGATACGTCTTGCAGAAAAATGTCGTCCGCGGTCACCACCCCTTTGACAATTACAATTTGCCGGTTATCGCCTAAGCGAAGCTAGCAAGTTCAAGTTCTAGTTTCTCGATAAGCTCCGTGGTTTCGCCAAGCAGTTTTTGTGACTCTTCTACCAAGGCTGGCGGTGCTTTTTGAACGTAATTTTCATTGCCGAGTCGGCTGGTCAGCATCTTGATCAGCTGACGGGCTTCGGCTAGTCGCACCTCGAGCTTGGCCTGGTGCTCATAGCGAGTCTCCTCGTCGATATCCAGCCAGGCTTCGCGGCCACTGGCGGCCAGACGGAGGCCTTGGGGTGCATCAGCGCGCTGGACGCTGCCTAGTTTTGCTAGGTGGCGAATGAGCTCGCTGTTATCGGCAATCAAGGCATCACTCTCGTAAAGGAGGGTGTATTTTTTGTTGCCCGGTAGTTCTGAGGTGACAAAACGGACTTCACTGACGAGCTTTTGCAAGCGCTCAAACTCAGCAGCAGCGATGTCGTCGTACGGTAGTGGCGTCGGCCATGACTGATTGATCAGCATGTCATCGTGCCACGACAGCGTTTGCCAGATCGTCTCCGTCACAAACGGCGCAAAAGGATGGGCTAGCTTCAGGCAGGTGTCGAGCACGTGAGCCATCAGGGCGGGATTGGTGCTTTGTTTGCTGCTTTCGATGAACCAGTCGGCTACACTACTCCAGATGGTGTGATAAATCGTTTCGGCCGCTTCGGCGAAGCGGTAATTTTCAAGCAGGCTGTCGATAGTCTCGGCAGTTTGATTGAGCTCGCGGACAATCCAATGGTCGGCCAGACTGAGGGGCTCAGGGGTGACGGGCCGGTAGCCCTCCCCTATTTTATCTTCTGTGAAGCGAGCGATATTCCACAGTTTGTTACAGAAATTGCGTCCAGCCACGACTTTGCTGGTAGAAAAGGCTTGGTTTTGGCCGGCGCTTCGGCTGGCGATAACCCCAAGGCGTAGTGCGTCCGAGCCGTACTCGGCGATGGCGTCCATCGGGTTGATCACGTTGCCACGGCTCTTGCTCATCTTTTGTCCGTTTTCATCGAGTACCAGACCGTGTAAGTAGACATGTTTAAAGGGTACTTGGCCGGTGACCTTGAGGCCGAGCATAATCATGCGCGCTACCCAAGGATAGAGAATGTCGGCTCCGGTTTCCATGACCGAGTTCGGGTAAAAACGGGATAGCTCACCCTTATCGAGATAATCGGTGGTAATAAAGGGCCACTGACCGCTACTAAACCAGGTGTCAAAGGTGTCAGTTTCGCGTTTATATGTTGCGCCATTTACAACGATATGATCTTCATCAATACGTTCGTCGTAGATCCAATCGTCGGGGTCGGCTTCATTCTGAAAGGCCGGGATGGGAATCCCCCACGGGATCTGGCGGCTGAGGTTCCAGTCGCGGATGGTATCGAGGTATTGGATGACAGCCAGGCGCTTGCTATCAGGGGTAAAGGTGACCTCGTTTGCCTCCAGGGCCTTTTTGGCGCGGGCAGCGATAGGCTTCATACTAATGAACCATTGGTCCTTAATGAGCGGCTGGATGACCGAGCCACACTTGTAACAGTGGCCAACGGCGTGTTCGATTGGCTCCTCGCCGCGGCGGAACTCTTGGGCTTCTAGAGCTGCCAGGACTTTTTTACGGGCTTCTTCGAAGTTAAGGCCTGCGAACTGGGCTTGGTGTTTATCATTGTGCCGTCAAAGTCGATGACTTGGAGCTGTGGCAGATTGTGTCGCTCCCCTACCTCGAAGTCATTCGGGTCGTGGGCCGGGGTGACCTTGAGTGCGCCGGTACCAAAGGCAGGATCGACATATTCGTCGGCTATCACCGGGATTTCGCGGTCGGTAAGGGGTAATAGAACATTGGTGCCAATCAGGGCCTTGTAGCGTTCGTCATCGGGGTGAACGGCAATAGCCACGTCGCCGAAGATAGTTTCGGGGCGAGTGGTAGCCACCACGATCTCGGTGATTCGGTCGAGCGATGGGTAGGCAATTTTCCACAAAGTCCCCTTCTCCGTCTTGTGCTCTACCTCGATATCAGCAAAGCTGGTCTGGTGAACGGTACAGTAATTAACGATACGCTCACCTCTGTAAATCGAGCCTTCGTCCCATAATTTCTTGAACGTATCGTAGGCGGTACGAGTCACTTTTTCGTCGAGCGTGAAAACTAAATCTTTCCAGCTAGCCCCGACGCCAAGAGCTCGCAGTTGTAGCTCCATATTTCCCCGCTGCTGCTCCACAAAGTCCCAAACTTGGCTATATAATTGTTCCCGTGAAAAGTCAAATCGACTCTTCCCCTGCTTTTGCAGTTCCTTTTCGTAGACAACCCAGGTCTCAAAGCCAGCGTGGTCGGCACCAGGGATAAGTATGGCATCCCTGCCCTTCATGCGGTGGTAGCGAACTAGGAGGTCTTCCAGTTGGAATGACAGGGCGTGACCGATGTGAAGATTGCCGTTGGCATTAGGCGGTGGCATGACGATACTATAGGGGTCACCGGTGCCTTTTGCTGCGAATGCACCACTGGTCTCCCACATGGCATAAATGTTTGGTTCGTATTTGTTTGGATCGTAGGCTTTAGGTAAATTCATGCACTGTCTCAATCTGTGTTCACGTGAAAATAGCAACGAACAACAATGTGTTTCCCAAGAAAACACTTGTATCCCGTCCAGTTTTACACGTGTTTGTTTTCACCTCTTAGTATATCACATGGAGGTGGAGCGGGGGTATATTAGCGAAGATGGCGACGAAGTGATTGGTAGAGGCGGTAGAGACTGTAGGGCAGGTGTTTGAGGGGAAGATCCCAGGCACCTAGGTAGGTGACTGGCTCGCCACCAAAAGAGCGTTTGAACTTGGTAAAGCCGGCCCACGGGTGGTGGGGATCATCGGTTGGTGCAACCCCGTACAGATCAAATTTGGTCAGGCCGTTATCTTTGGCGTCAAGTATCATCTGGCCGACAAGTGCAGTGCCCGCGCTCAGCTTGCGGTAGGCGTCGTCAGCCGCGGCGTGGGCGTAGTAACGCGTGGTGGCATCATCGTACACCAGGGCAGCAGCGATAGGCGTGCTCTCATAGGTGGCGTAGTACAGCACGGCACTCTTGGTAGGGAAGAGGGCGGCAGCTTGCTTCTGAAAGTAGTCGGCGCCGTGCGTAGTGATGCCGTTACGGGCGGCGACACCCGAGAGGAGGGAAGTCAGGATGGCGATATCATCAGGATCGTAGCTGGTGTGGATGGTGATCCCTTTACTCATGTAATTGCGGGTCAGATTGCGACTATTTTGGCTCATAGCGGCCAAGATGTCATCTTTAGACGATGTGAGGTCAATGACGAGCGTATGAGCTGGCTGCAGCTGCTGGTAGGTGACAGGCTTGAAGCCTCGTTTACGGAGATCACTAGCCGATAGGGGGCCGATGGGTTCAATCCGCACGAATGTGGCATGACGGGTCATTGCCTCGTCGCGCAGGGAGTTGATGGCGGCATCAAAGGCTTCGAGGGATGAGACGGTTGGCCCGTAGGGGCAGTACAGGCGAGTATTGCCGGCACCAGACTCTAGGGTGGCTTGATATTCCCATCCCTCACCTCTGTTAGCCACGACTGAGCGACCAAGTGATTCTTGGAAGGCTTTCCAGGCAGGGGACTGCAAAAAGTGACTCATTATCTTCCTAGTATACTGTAGTTATATACACAACACTAGGCCCAAGCGGTTTTGGTCATGGACAGGCTGGGCACGACCTCGAGGTCATGAGGTGAAATTGGCTGGTGTTTTTGGGCATAGTAATAGCCAAGGGTGGCGATCATGGCCGCGTTGTCGGTGCAGAGCTGCATCGGGGCGTATTCAATCGGGAGGGGGAGGCGACTCGAGAGCTCTCTGCGTAGCTCCTGATTGGCTGCTACACCACCGGCAATCACAACAGAGCGCGGGTTGCAGTCATTGAAAGCTCGTTCGGCTTTGTCGACCAGGGTTTCAACGGCGATTTTCTGGAAACTCGCCGCGAAGTCGTCTTGCTGAACGCTCGTGAGGCGCGCTGCTAGCTCGTGGGAAGGGAAGGTGTAATCGACACCTAATTCTGCTTGAACGGCCCTCAAAACGGCTGTTTTGAGGCCTGAGAACGAAAAATTATATGGATTGTTCAGCTTGGCTTTCGGCAAACGGTATTTTGTGGCGTCGCCGCGCAGAGCGGCCGCTGCGATGGACGGGCCGCCAGGGTAGGGGAGACCGAGGATTTTGGCGACCTTGTCGAAGGCTTCACCGACGGCGTCGTCTTGGGTTTGACCAAGGAGTTCATAGTCGCCGTGGTCTTTAAATAGGACGAGTTGGGAGTGGCCGCCGCTCACGATTAAGGCTAACATCGGAAATTCGGGCTGCTTGGAGGGCAAGACCAGGGGCGCCGCTCCAGTGACCGTTTTATCGGCCTCCTGTGTTGTTCGCTGGTGCTCCAACGGGGATAAGTCGGCCGATAAAAGGTCGCTGGAGCGGCTCGACTGCTGCTCGGTGATGAAATTGGCGTAGACATGGGCTTCGACGTGGTGGATAGGGTAGAGTGGCTTGTTCTTGAGGATAGCCAGCGTGCGCGCGGCCAGGGTGCCGACTAGCAAAGAACCGACCAGGCCGGGAGCATAAGTGACGGCAATAGCATCAATGTCGTTCCAGGTAAGCTCGGCATCGGCCAGGGCTCGACGAATCACGGGGTTGATAGCCTCGATGTGGGAGCGGGCGGCGATTTCGGGGACTACTCCGCCGTATTCGCTGTGGATATCGATCTGCGAAACGATGACGTTGCTTAGTAGGCGTCGCCCATCTTGTACGATGGCGGCGGCGGTTTCGTCACAACTACTTTCGATTCCCAGAATTATCATCTGCTTACAAGTATAGCGTTTTTTGATGGTAAAATAGAATCATGAAACAAAAGCTGGCTCGAGGGGTGCGCAAGGTTTTACCATCAGGGGGTGTTCGCGCTGCCGAGGAGGTCTACCGTCGTGGCCGCGTCAAACTCGTCAGTGCCCGGTATGGGAACCCTGCAAAGAGTCTGCGCGTCATTGCCGTCACCGGTACTAATGGCAAGACAACCACTGCCTGCTTTATCAATGAAATCCTCAAAGAAGCCGGCATGACAACGGCTATGTTTACAACGGCGGTCATCGAGGTGGCGGGCAAGTCACAGCTAAATGACCTCAATGCAACCGTGGCCACCACCAGTCGCATGCAACAATTTTTCCGTGACGCGAAGAAGGCCAAGGTTGATTACGTGGTGCTCGAGATCACCAGCCATGCGCTGCACCAGCACAAGCTCTCAACTGTGCCGATAGAGGCGGCGGTGATGACCAATCTGACCCAGGATCATCTGGATTACCACAAGACGATGGAAGCCTACGCCGCTGCCAAGGGGAAACTGTTTGCTAGTAACCCCAGCTACATCGTTTTGAACCGCGACGATGAATGGTTTGAATTTTTCGATCAATTCCCGGCTGCTCAACAGAAAATCACCTACGGGATCGACGAGGATGCCGAGGCCAAGATCAATCGCGTCAAGCTGTACCGCAAGGGCAGTGAAGCCGAAGTGCTGATCGATCACCAGACCGACCTTTTCCTGACGACCGCCTTGCCGGGCCAGTTCAACGTCTATAACATGGTGGCTGCCGCCGCGACCGCCTACGTGCTGGGCGTCAAGCTCAAGGATATCGTAGAGGGCGTGGCCAACCTCGACGGAGTACCAGGACGATTTGAGCGCGTGGTTGAGGGACTGGGCTACGACGTGATTGTGGACTATGCCCACACGCCTGATGCACTCGAGAAACTCCTGGAGGCCGCCAAAGCTATCGCTAAAAACCGAATTATTCTGGTGTTTGGCGCGACGGGCGACCGCGACAAGGGCAAGCGGCCGATTATGGGTGAAATTGCGGCTCGCTACGCCGATAGGATTATCCTGACCGACGATGAGAGTTATAATGAAGATCCAGAGGCAATTCGCGACCAAGTCCGTGAAGGCATCATAGCTGGCAAGGGCGATGGCATGACGCTCGAGATTGGTGATCGCCGTGAAGCCATCGAAAAGGCGCTATCGATCGCCAAAAAGGGCGACATGGTGCTGATTGCCGGTATGGGACACGAACAATTCCGGATTGTCGACGGCGAACGTCTGCCCTGGAATGATGGCGATGTAGTACGAGAATTAACAGTAGAAAAAGAAAGAGAGACAACGTAGATCCATGATTGACGAAACATTTACCGCCTATGATATTAGAGGCAAGATAACCGAAGGCGTGTCGCTAGAAGTGGCCTGGAATATTGGCAAAGCATTGGCAGACTGGCTCTCCACCTACGGTGTGGTGGCGATCGCTCGCGGCACGGGTGCCAACGATGAGCTTACTCATGCTTTGATTGAGGGTATGACACTGCAGGGACGTGACGTGCTCGACACGGGCACGAGCGACAAACAAACGCTACTTGGCCATATCAAAAGCGAAGGTCTATCAGGGGGAATCTTCGTGACTCATGACGTACAGACCGACGTCTGCGTGATCGAACTTTACGATGAGAACGGCCAGCTGATCTCGGCCGAAAACGGCCTCAGTGCAATTGCTGAGCTGGTTCATGCTGGCAATTTTGTGCCGGCTGCCACAAAAGGCGAAGTCACCGCACTTGCCTAAAACGATGGAATAGCAGAATTAGCACTCAATATTGACGAGTGCTAATTTTTTTGGTTACAATAGAGCTACAAGTTGAACTAACAGGAGGATTTCATGACCACACCTATCAAACCTCTGGCAGATCGTGTCTTAGCAGTGCGCGAAGCAGCGCAAACGAAGACTGCTTCTGGCCTGTTTCTTCCAGACAATGCCAAAGAAAAACCGGTTGTTGCCACCGTGCAAGCAACTGGCCCCGAGGTGAAGGGAATTAAAAAAGGCGACCGTATTCTTTACAAAGAGTACTCCACGACAGAAATTACAATCGACGGCACCGAATACCTGATCGTCAAAGAAGAAGATATTCTGGCAACACTTTAGGAGGTGAATGATGGCAAAAAAAGTATTTTATGATGATGATGCGCGCGAACGAGTGCTCGGCGGTGCCAAGGCACTCTACGACGCCGTAAAGGTAACCTACGGGCCCAAAGGCCGTAATGTCGTAATCGCCAAAGGCTACGGTGGCCCGACCGTCACTCACGATGGTGTAACAGTGGCAGAAAGCATTGACCTGCCCGATACTGACGACGAAACTCTTGGCTATAAAGTCGGCGCCGAGCTGATCAAACAAGCCGCCAAAAATCTCAATAAATCGGCTGGTGACGGCACAACGACTGTGACGGTACTGACCTACAATATTTTGAAAGAAGCCAACCGCCTGATTGCGGCTGGTCACAATCCTCAGGAGCTCCGAAAGGGCATCGAATCAGCTGGTGCCGAAGTTGTGAAGGGTCTCAATAAGCTGGCCGAGAGCATCGAAGGCAAAAGCGACCGTGTGGCCGAAGTAGCGACTATTTCAGCCGGTGACGAGACCATTGGTAAGCTTATCGCGAATGTCATCGAAAAGGTCGGCAAAGATGGCGTTGTGACAGTCGAAGCTGGTCAGGGCCTGGAGATGGAAGCCGAAGTCGTGGAAGGCTTTAGCTTTGACAAGGGTTGGGCGAGTGCTTTCTTCGTGACCGATACTGGTCGCCAAGAGGCTAGTTACGACAAACCGGCGATCGTCCTCAGCGACAAAAAGATCTCAACTGCTCAAGAACTGCTACCACTGATTGAAAAACTAGCGGCCAGCGGCAAGAAAGACATAGTTCTCATCGCTGATGAAGTCGAAGGTGAAGCCTTGAGCATCCTGGTGCTCAACAAGCTCAAGGGTGTGCTGAATACCGTCGTCGTCAAGGCGCCGTCGTTTGGCGATCGCCGCAAAGAGATTCTGGCTGATATCGCGGTACTCACTGGAGCAACGGTTATCTCCGAAGACCAAGGTCTGACGTTTGAAAATGTCGAACTCGACGTCGTCGGCTCAGCCCGCAAAGTTATCGTCGGCAAAGACGAGACCACGATCATCGAAGGTGCTGGCACGGCGGCTGCTATCAAAGCCCGCCTGACACAGATCGCTGCTCAGGGTGAAAATGCTAGTAGCGAATACGATAAAGAGCAATATGAAAAACGCGGCGCAGCCCTATCGGGTAAAGTTGCGGTTATTAAAGTCGGTGGTGCTACCGAGACCGAGATCGATGAAAAGAAATTCCGCGTTGATGACGCGGTGGCGGCTACCAAGGCTGCGCTCGCTGAAGGCATTGTGGCCGGCGGCGGGGTAACTCTCGTCAACCTGTCGTCGCTGATTAAAGCCGATGGTGCTGACAGCCTGTCAGCCGGCCGACAAATCTTAAAAAACGCTCTGAAGCAGCCGTTTCTTCAGATCACAGCTAACGCTGGTCTGAACAGCGAAGCATTACTAGCCCAAGTCGAAGCTGGTAAGCCTGGCTTTGGTATCGACGTCATGAAACCAGATGCTGGCCTCGTCGATGTCAAAAAAGCTGGCGTGATTGACCCGGCTCGCGTTACCAAAGAAGCCGTTCAAAACGCCGTCTCGATCGCCTCAACTGCGGCTACGATGGGCGCACTGGTGGTAGAGATCCCAGAACCAGAAGTATCAGCCGGTGGCGGTATGCCCGGCGGCATGGGAATGATGTAGTTCATTTCCAGCGCACAATAAAAACGCTCCGTCTCGGAGCGTTTTTATTTGCTAACTTGTAAAGTTACGAAGTTGCTGGTTGACCAGAGAGGTAGTCGATCTCTTTGATGATGTCCAGTAGAGCCTGGGCGCGGCGAGCTTCATCGGTGATGTTTTTGGCGGCTTCGTTGGCTGGCGCGATGAGGTCTTTGTCATCGGTTGAGCGAAGAAGCAGCAGGTAGGTGTCAAACTTCTCTTCAGGAGCCAGCTCGAGCTTGTCGACCAGTGGTCGAAGGGCAACGATGGCGTCTTGTTTGATGCTCTCGAGGCTGCCGCTTGGAGTCGAGGTCGGTGAGAATGATGACACAGGGCTTGGCTCAACCACGGGGGTGACTGGCTCGTCGCTCGCGGGAGTCATTGGCTCATCAGTTGAGAGCTGGGTTGGCTCGGGAAGAGACGTGGTGGTTGTCGGCATATCAGTGGTAGTCAGCGGTGTGCTGTCGGCCTGCGCGCTGACCCCAGCTAGAACCTTGGCGAGTTCTTGGTCTTCGCCATCGCCACTTGATTGTTGATTTGTTGGTTGAAAGTCTACCACAGTGCCCACCTCTAGAATATTACTTATGCTTCTTCGTTTAAAAATATAGTATCATAGTACTAGTAGAACTCGCAAGAGAGCAGGGTGGAGGACAATGTTAGACGATAAAAATGTATTGTTGCAGCGTGACAGCGAGCGAACGCTCGAGGCGACCGCGCACCAATTTGAGCAGGCCCGCCTGCCAGTCGCGGTGTTATCACCAGAGCACGACGGCCGTCAGATCACCAAGATCGTCGTGGCTGGCATGGGTGGATCTGCCCTGGCCGCGAGTCTGGCTAAGACCTGGCTCGACAGCTGGCTGACAGTGCCGGTGGAAGTCGTTCGCGCCTACAGCCTCCCCTCATATGTCGACTACAATACACTGGTCATTGCCAGTAGTTGCTCGGGCAACACCGAAGAAACGCTGGCTTGTCTGGATGATGCCGAAAAACGCTTTGCGCAGCTAGCCGTCATTGCCGGTGGTGGTGAGTTGATACGGCGCGCCGAAGCAAACGGCGTAGCGCGCGTCCAGTTGCCGACTCTCGGTATTCAGCCGCGCATGCAGACGATTTCTCAGTTGCGGGCGCTAACAGCGCTACTGGCCCACTTTGGCCTGGTTAGCTATGATCGCTTCGGTGAGATTGCCGATACTGCCGATTGGCTGGCACAGGAGTCTGCCGCGTGGGCAAGCACCGTCACGACCGATCGAAACTATGCCAAACAGCTGGCGCTTCAGGCGGTTGGCAAGACGCCAATCTTTTACGGCGGCCCGCTGATGCGCTCGGCTGCCTACAAGTGGAAAATTAGCTGGAATGAGAACGCTAAGAATGTCGCTTTTTGGAACGAATACCCAGAGTTTAACCACAACGAATTTATGGGCTGGACGTCGCACCCTATCGAAAAACCGTTTGCGGTCTTTGATATTATTAGTGAATTAGAGCATCCGCAGATCGTACGTCGGTTTGAAGTGAGCGACCGACTCCTCAGTGGTAAGCGCCCTAAAGCAACGGCTATTCAAGTGAAAGGTACTTCAGTACTCGAACAACTCTTGTGGGTGAATATCCTGGCCGATTTTGCTAGTATTTACGTCGGTATTCTTAATAATGTCGATCCAGGACCAGTTCCACTTATTACCAAGCTCAAAGAAGAGCTGGCGACACCCCCAGAAAATCAGTGATATTGCCTGAGTGATTCGATCGGGTCTTTGCGCGAGGCCTTGAAGGCAGGGTACAGTCCAAAGACGACACCGACGCCCAGTGAGAGGCCAGCGGCGACCCCGGCAATTTGCCAGGTGAAAACAGGGTCGAAGGTGAGGAAAGTGCTGATCCCGAACGCAATGATGTAGCCTCCGGCGTAGCCAATCAGACCGCCGGCCAGGCTCATAATGAGTGACTCGATCAGGAATTGCCAAATAATGTGAGCGTTCGAGGCGCCGATGGCTTTTCGGAGGCCAATCTCGCGGGTACGCTCGGCCACACTCACTAGCATGATGTTCATAATGCCAATACCGCCGACCAGGAGTGAAATACTGGCGATCACCACTGACACACCCTGGATCATCGTGAATAGCTTGCTGGTCGGGCGGGCGATCTCGTCACCGGATATGATGGCGTAATCTTTGTCGCCCTGATGCGCACTGGCTAGCATCTTGTCGATACTACTAATGGCACTGGTGAGTTGGGCGCTGCTGCTGGCCTGAATATTGACTTGCTGCAGCGGCGCACCGCCACCCGATAGTTGTTTGCCGGCGGCCAGGTGGATAATGGCAGCTTGGTCAAAATCAACGGTATTGAAGTTGATCGGGTCATTGAAACGTTTCAGCACCCCAATAACCGTAAAACGCTGCCCCTTAACGGTGAAGGTGGAGCCGGCTGAGTGATCGGTACCGAAGAGATCAATCGACAGCTGCTCGCCAATCACGGCGGTTTGTTGGTTGGTTACTTCGTCGAGAAACTGACCGTCCTTAATAGTGAGTTTCGCAATGTCTTGGAGCTCTGGCGTAGTGGCGATGACGATCGAGCCGGCGGGTTTTCGGTCGCCTTTAGTGGGAGTACCACTGACAATCATGATAGGGGCACTGTGCTTGACACCCGGCGTGGCCTTGATGGCCGCATAGTCAGGTTCGGTGATAGTGCTCGGTGCAAAGCTCTGTTGTTGGGTGATGTCGCCGCTATTGGTCGACTGCGGGCGGATGACGGCAATGTTACCGTCCAGCGCGCTGATCTGCTTACTAATAACCTGACTAACGCCGCTACTGAGTGCTAGGATAGTCACGACGCTGGCCACACCGATACTGATGCCGAGTCCAGTCAAAAAGCTACGGGTGCGGTTGCTCTTCAGCGACTCGTAGGCGTTTGAGAGGTGGTCGGAAATAAGCAGACGCATTATGAACTCGCCCTGCGGCCGATGCCAAACGGTATTTTCTCTATTCTTGACTCATCTTTCACGGAAATCTTGGTGTCGCTGGCAATTTTGCCATCGAGCATATGAATCACCCGACTAGCGTAGGTAGTCAGCTTGGGGTTGTGCGTCACCATCACGATGGTGTTGCCACGCCGATGCAGGTCAGATAGTTCCTCCATGACGATGTGGCTGGCCTGGCTGTCGAGGTTGCCCGTCGGCTCGTCTGCCAAGATGATCGACGGATTATTTACGAGCGCGCGAGCAATCGCCACACGCTGGCTCTGGCCGCCAGACAGCTGACCGGGCATATAATACTCACGTTCTTGCAAGTGGAAGTTCTTCAGCACGCGGCTGGCTTCTTTGAGGCGCTTGATTTTGCGCATACCAGTGTAGGTGAGGGGAAGGGCGACGTTCTCGATGACTGAGATACGCGGAATAAGATTGAAATTTTGAAATACAAAGCCGATTTGCTGGGAACGAATCCGGGAGTGTTTGGCACCACTGAGCTCTTCGACGCGTTTGCCATCCAGCAGGTAGTCGCCGTCGGTCGGTCGGTCGAGCAGCCCCAGTATATTTAGGAGGGTCGTCTTGCCGCAGCCGCTCGGGCCCATTACGGCGATAAATTCACCCTTTTCAATAACCAGATCAACCCCGTCGAGCGCATAGTGCTCGGCATTGCCAATACCGTAGCGCTTTTTTAACTTTTTCAGCTTAATTACGGTTGGTTTGGTGTGTTTCTTTGCCATCGCCTCTATTATAGGGGCGTTGCTTGCATTACGGCAACCTTTCGTCTGGCGTGTTTTATACAACTGACAATACCAGGGGAGTTGGAATATAGAAGGTGGCAATTGGCAGGAGTAATATAGTAGTCTAGAAAGAGCGAAGGATGGTGCTACACGCCAGTAGCCATATTCCACTAGCTAAAATCATGGAGAGGTGGCCGAGTGGTTGAAGGCGCACGCTTGGAAAGCGTGTATGGTAGCAATACTATCGCAGGTTCGAATCCTGTCCTCTCCGCCATAAAAAATGCACGACCATGTGGCCGTGTGCTTTTTATATCGAACATGATACGAACCTGCGATGCTTTTGCGAGAGCAAAAGTCGCAGAGTTCGGCGAAGCGAGTGAAACGAAAGAAAGCACGAAGTATTTTCTTTCGCGAAGGAGCGGAGGAGGGTTTGCCCGATATCCTGTCCTCTCCGCCAATTTGAATTCGTAACCGCTATATATAGCGTTGTAAATAAGAAACGGGACACTATAAGGGGTAAATTCATTGTATTTATGCTTGTGGTGAAAAAAACTCACAAAAAGTCTTGAAAACCATACATATAGGGTCTATTATCGTACACAGACACTACATATGTAGTAGTTCAATCAAAATACACATTATGCAAATAACCTGGCATAAGCGGCACCGCCGCCAGATATTTGTATTGCCTCTGGGGAGGGGTTGTGTCGAAAATAACATAAAATAATAGGGGACAATATATGAACGGAATTCATGTGGTCAAGCGAGATGGCACCCGCGAACCATTTGACGCCAACAAGATCAACCTGGCACTCGTAAAGGCAAGTGAGGGCCTTCCAGACCAGATTAGTAAGGTCGTGCAGGTTGCAACTGAACTACAATTGACATTATTTGACGGCATTACGAGTGAAGAGCTCGACGAAGCGGTCATCCACACGGCGCTGCAGAACGTCAAAGACGATCCAGACTTCGACACCATCGCGGCACGTCTGCTACTAAAGAACATATATAAGAACATTCTGGGCGACTACGAAACAGCCGAAGAGTTGAAGAAGTTGCACGAAGAAAAATTCGTCGAGTATCTAAAAAAGAGCGTCACCGACGGCTTGCTCGATACCCGTATGAGCCCCAAAGTATTTAATATCCAGAAACTAGCTAAGGCGCTCGATCCAACCCGCGACAACCTCAGCAAGTACCTGGGCGTCGTAACCAACAAAAACCGCTACGCGCTCAGAAAGCAAAGTGGCGAACCTATCGAAGTACCACAGTACACCCACATGCGTATTGCGATGGGGCTAAGCTTTAACGAGCCAGACCCAACCACTGCTGCACTCGATTTCTACGACCACATGAGTCGCCTCGACTATGTACCGGGTGGTTCAACTCGCGTCAACGCCGGGGGTTCATTCCCGCAGCTGTCAAACTGTTTCCTGCTCGAAATCCAAGACGACATGGACTCGATCGCCAAAGGTATCCGCGACGTAATGTGGATCGCCAAAGGAACTGGCGGTATCGGTATCAGTCTCAACAAGCTCCGTGCTGCTGGCTCACCGGTCAAAACGACCAACACCGAAAGCACCGGCCCAATCCCATTCATGAAAATGATCGACACGGCGCTGTTTGCCGTTTCTCGTAAGGGCAAAAAAGCCGGCGCAGCCGCACTCTACATGGAAAACTGGCACCTGAATTTCCCACAGTTTCTTGACCTCAAGCAAAACTCTGGCGACCCGTACCTGCGTACTCGTCTGGCCAATACCGCTGTTTTCATTAGCGATGAGTTTATGAAGCGTGTCGACAAAGACCAAGACTGGTATCTATTCGACCCAGCCGAGGTATCTGACCTGCCAGAACTCTACGGTGCTGAATTCTCAAAACGCTACGCCGAGTACATTAAAAAAGCCGAACGTGGTGAAATGCGTGAATTTACCAAAATTGGTGCCCGCGAGCAATTCCGTCAGATTCTGACCGTGCTTCAAGCCACCAGCCACCCATGGCTGACCTGGAAAGACACCATCAACGTGCGCGCCCTCAACAACAATACGTCGACGATTCACTTGTCGAACCTGTGTACCGAGATTACGCTGCCACAAGATGAATTCAACACAGCTGTCTGTAACCTCGTCAGTATCAACCTATCGGCGCACCTGAACGCCGACAAGTCATGGGACTGGGACCGCCTGGCCGCCAGTACACGCAGCGCCGTGCGTCAGCTCGACAACCTCTGCGACATCACCAACACGCCGATTCCAGAGGCCATGCACAGTAACACGCAGAACCGTGCTCTGGGGCTTGGTCTGATGGGCTTTACCGATGTCATCGAAAAGCTCGGCCACAGCTACGAGAGCGAAGGTGCCTACGAGCTGATCGACCAACTGACCGAGTTCATTAGCTACAACGCTATCGACGAAAGTGCCGACATGGCAAAGACTCGCGGTTCGTACCCAACCTTCAAGGGTAGTGGCTGGAGCAAAGGTGTTCTACCATTTGATACCCTCGACGAACTAGCCGCCGACCGCAAGGTAAAGGTCGAAGTCAACCGAAAGCACCGTCTCGACTGGGAACTACTTCGTAAAAAAGTCAAAAAGGGCATGCGCAACGCCACCCTGATGGCAATCGCGCCAACTGCTAACATTGCCCACATCGCTGGCACCACACCAGGTCTCGATCCGCAGTTTGCCCAGATCTTTAGCCGCGCTACCTTGAACGGTAAATTCCTAGAAGTAAACGGCAACATGGTACGCGACCTGAAAGAGCTTGATTTATGGGACAAGGTAAAAGACGACGTCCTACGTCTGCAAGGTGATATCCAAGAGATCGATATCATTCCGCAGCACATCAAAGATGTTTACAAAACCAGCTTCCAGCTCAGTCCGTACGCCTTCATCGAAGTCGCCGCGCGGGCACAGAAATGGGTCGACCAAGCAATTTCTCGCAACATGTACCTCGAGACTCGCAACATCGACGATTACGTCGACATTTACACCGCAGCCTGGAAACGCGGCCTCAAGACGACCTACTACTTACACGTGAAACCACGACACACGGCTGAACAAAGTACTGTAAAAGTCAACAAATCTGAAACAGGCACCGGGCCGCGTAAATCGGGCTTCGGCTTCGCTAAGAAACAAGCGGTGGGCGTATGAGCATAGTCGTTTAACTTAGTCTTCAAACAAAATAAAAGCAACGAAAAGGGAATAAGGGGAATAAAACAATGAACGCATCAACAATCATCGACGACAACATGACTTTGGAAGAAAAACTAGCGGCTATCGACCAAGCAATGGCTAACGCTCAGGCACAGGCCAACGACGAAGCATCGGCAAATGGCCAAATCGCGGCACCGCTTGATCCACAAGATCTTCTGATGTGCGAAGGCTGTCAGTAATGCCACTCCTTGGCGACTATGAAGTTCAGCCGGCTATCCCGGGTTTAGGAGAACCATACGAATCTCCCGAGGATCGCAGCATACGTGAGCCTAGCCTAGAGGATCAGGCACTTGACCTCGATCCTGAGCAGGTCTTGTGGGAGCTCGACGAAGTTCATACCGAAGAGGTAGCAATTGAAACTAAGGGGGGAAGTGTTAAGGGTACAAAGTTAGAAGCGAGAGAGCAGGTGCTTGCAGAAGCGGCATATAGGAGCTGCATACTCCTCAATATAAACGTAGCGGCAGCGTAGACAGAAGGTTCACTATGAGTATAGAGCAAATCCACCGACAGGAAATGCCACGGACTCGATCAGAGTCTGACTGGACGGTGATAGAAGTAAACGGGCAACCACGGGTTCATGGTGGTGACGGCAATGAGTTGGATCTCTTTGCACCTCAACTTCAAAGATTGGAGGCAGTCCTGCGAGAGCTTAGCAGGATTAGACAGATGAGACAAAATGGTGGTGAGATTAGTGACACACTATCTATCAAGTCCGACATGCTCGCTTGTGAGAAATGGCAGCTGGAAGAAACTTGTGTGAGTATGGGATTACTTCCCGAGACAGTACAATAGTAATAAGAATAAAAGGAGGAGTTGTATGGCAGGAATTTTAGGAACAGGAATTCAGGACGGACTATTACTGAAACCGATTCATTACCAATGGGCGATGGATCTGTACGACCAAGCGGTGGCGAACACCTGGTTTCCAAATGAGATCCAGCTAGGGCAAGACCTGGCTGACTGGAAGAAAATGAGTGATGAAGAGCGTCACGCCCTGACTTTCCTCATGAGTTATTTCAATCCAAACGAGCTGCTGGTAAATAAGGCACTGGCCTTTGGTGTTTACCCCTACGTCAATGCCGCTGAATGCCACCTCTACCTTGCCAAGCAAATGTGGGAAGAGGCCAACCACTGCATGGCCTTCGAGTATGTACTTGAAACCTTCCCGATCGATCGCGACACTGCCTACTCGGCCCATGTCGATACGCCATCAATGGCGCGTAAAGAGGAGTTTGAGACCAAGTTTATTCGGCGCATGACCGAAGACACCCTCGACATCACCACGACCGAAGGTAAGAAAGATTTTATCCGCAACATGGTGGCCTACAACATTATTCTGGAAGGCATCTGGTTTTACAGCGGCTTCATGGTGGCACTCTCGTTCCGTCAGCGCAACCTGCTGCGCAACTTTGGCTCACTTATCGACTGGGTAGTGCGCGATGAAAGTCTGCACCTCAAATTCGGTATCAACCTCATCCTGACCGTACTTGAAGAGAATGAAGATCTACAAACACCGGAATTTGCCGACGAAATCAAGCAGATGATCCTCGACGGTGTCGAAATGGAAGAGCAGTATAACCGCGACCTGCTACCAAACGGCATCCTGGGACTTAACAGCGACTACATCAACCAGTACGTGAAATACCTAGCCGATCGCCGCCTAGAAGAGCTTGGCTTTGAAGCCAACTACAAGGTGTCGAATCCAGCCAAGTGGATGGCAGGGGCAAATGATACTCTGCAGTTGGTCAACTTCTTTGAAGCTACCAACACCAGCTACGAAGTCAACTCCGAGCGTGCTCCAGCGAGCAAAGAGGGCCAAAGCCCAAGTGCTGATCGCAACGAGAACGACCCCGATAGCAGCATCTTAAAGAAATAACGTAAGAAATAGAAACGAAACGAGCGTGGGGGCACATCCACGCTCGTTTGTCCCACACAGAAAGTAAATAAATTATGGTACGAAAAACTCGCAACGTTCTCGCTCTCCTCGGCCCAGCCTTTGTGGCGGCCGTGGCGTATGTCGATCCGGGCAACTTCGCGGCCAATTTTAGCGCTGGTGCGCAGTACGGCTTCTTGCTGCTGTGGGTGCTGGTCGTGGCTAACCTGATGGCCATGATGGTGCAATATCTTTCGGCCAAGGTCGGTATTGTGACCGGTAAATCGTTGCCGGAAGTGGTGGCAGAAAAGTTACCACGTTCGGCGCGTTTGATGTACTGGGCGCAGGCCGAGATGGTGGCCGTCGCCTGTGATATTGCCGAGATCGTCGGTGGGGCAATCGCGCTTAACATTTTGTTCAACATTCCGCTGGTTGCGGGCGGTGTGATTACCGGCGTGGTGTCGATGGCGCTCCTGCTGGTGTATGGTCACCAGAAAAAGCAGTATTTCGAACGTCTCGTCATCGCTATGATGTGTATCATCCCGATTGGCTTTATCGTCGGACTGTTTATGCAACCAGCCGATCCTATTCAGCTGGCAGGCGGCCTGATCCCGCGCTTTGACGGCCAAGAGACGCTGCTACTAGCCACTGCGATGCTCGGTGCGACCATCATGCCGCATGTGGTCTACCTGCACTCAGCCCTAGCGCGTGACCGCCACGGCAAGGTGAAGACTAGTCTAGTGAAAGACTACCTGCGCATCACGCGCATCGACGTGGGAATCGCCATGGTCTTCGCTGGTGGCGTGAACATCTCGATGCTGGTGCTAGCAGCAACCGCCCTGCAGGGCCAAGCCGACACCGAATCATTGCAGGGCATCTTCCACGCGCTGGGTAGCAGCTTGTCGCCGCTTGTCGCCTACTTGTTTGCCATCGCGCTACTCATCTCGGGCTTTGTATCGACGTCGGTCGGCAGCCAGGCCGGGGCGGTCATCATGCAGGGGCTGTTAAATAGAAAGATTTCGCTGTTTGTACGCCGCCTCATCACCATCATTCCGGCGCTTGCCGTGCTTGGCTTTGGTATCGACCCCACCCAGGCATTGATCGTCTCGCAAATTGGTCTGTCATTTGGTGTGCCATTCGCCCTCATTCCACTGGCCATGATCACCTCCAGCCGCCGAATTATGGGTACTCACATCAACCAAAAATGGGTAACTATCTCTGTTGCTGGCATCGCCGGCGTGGTATCGCTTTTGAATATTGTGCTCATTGTCCTTACCGTGCTTGGATAACAGACTGGACTCGCAAATCTCATTATGCAGACAAATTAAATTAAGTGATCGTTTAGGAGCCATAGTTCGGTGGTCAACCTATCTGCTCTCGAATAATAAATAGGTGATAGTGGTAACGAGTCGTTATGCTTGCTTGAGAATGTTTACGTAACTGGGGTTGATGTAAATGAACCTATTTCTCCCCGTTTGTTTACTCTTGACGACAATGTCCTTGTGCTGAAGTTCTTGGAGGTATTTACGTGCAGTCATAGGGCTGACACCGATTTCATTTTCGAAGTCTTTTTGAGTGAAGTATGCATGTGAGAATAGGAAATCAACTAATTCCGACCTATACACGTGAGGAAGATCGACCCTAAGGGTCCTCTTGACTCTATTGATGGAGCGTCGGATCTTCTCAAGTACACTACAGGTGTAGAGAGCCTGAATGGTAGTCGCCTTTGTGATATAGATAATCCACTCCTTCCATTCGCCCTTCGACGTAACTGCTCTCAGCTTTTCGTAATACTCGTCCCTGTGTTCGAGTATGTAGTGGCTCATGAAGAGGACTGGCACTGGAAGCTTGTCCTGCTGAGTTAGATACAGAGGCATGAGCATGCGGCCAGTTCTTCCATTTCCATCCGGGAAAGGGTGAATTGCTTCAAACTGATAATGCAGAATTGCCATTCTAGCGAAAACTTCGTGCGGGGGAGAATCTTCATTAAAGTATCTTTCAAAATTACCTAGCAGATTTCGTATTCGAGCTTCTGATTCTGGCGGGGTGTAGTACACAACTCCGGTGACTGGGTTTGCTAATTGGGTTCCGGGAAGCTTACGAATACCAGGCCTAGAAGGCTCTAGAATATTCTGGATAGCAATGTAGTCATTCGTAGCCAGGTATCCTTTTTTGAAAACTCTCTGAGCTCCGTCCATAAGAGCCTCTGTGTAATTCAGCGCCTCCTTCTCTGCAGGAGTTAACTCTCTCTCTTCTTTTATCTTTGCCACGTAAACACTATCATTGGTTGTTATGATGTTCTCAACTCCCGAGCTAGAGACGGCTTCAGGGACAAATAGGGGAGAGAGTAGATCCAGAGTGTTATTTATAGTTCTACTACTCATCGTCAACATTGTTTTAAGCTGAGCGATGGCTTCGCTTGCTTCTATGGCAGCCAATAGAAGATCTTGGTCTGTAAATGTGACTTCAGGTGGTATGGGTGGTAAATCATTGTATGGTAATGCGGGGTCAAATATCATAGTACTTTATAATCCTATATCAAAATTATAAAGTAAAATGCATTAAGTGTCTACTGTACAGAAAGCCGGGAAGATACGTACGGAGGTTCTTTATAGTAATTAGATAGATGACAATGAGTACTTTATAAAATATGACTATAAGTATAAAGTACCATCTGTTAAATAGGCATCACATCTTCGCAGCCCGCAAAGCACAAGCTATTTAGCTGATTTGACGACTAAGGCCGTACTACCAGAGCATTGCAGGAAACTTGACCGTCATTTAAGCCTATGCTAATTTAAATATATCAACTTAGGGGATGGGCGTATTGAGGATTAGAAGACCTTCAATTTCGAAGAATCAGCGGTTTCTTTTCACCCTATCTTTCGGTGTGGCCATTATACTTATTATCCTGTTCATTGTGCCTCGGGTTCAGGCGGGGTCATTCTCGTGGATGTCGGGAACGTTCCAATTTGGTGAAGAGTTTCGGGTCAGTAACCCATCCGACGATTGTACTAGCCAATCTGTTAAAATTGGCGGACCGTTTTCTTCAATCACCTCTACTGTATGTGTGTATGAACGCCTAAATTGGCGGTATGGGTTTTATATTGCAAACAACCAGAGTTTTCTCGTGGTTGGGATTGGCAGCGACAAAGCCATGTACAAAGTAACGAATCCGGGTTACGGACATCAACACGAAGTTGTGCATCTACCAGGCACCGATGATTTTATGTACAATCGTTTGACAGCAGGGTTTACTAACAATCACAATCTCATGATAGCGCATGACTTCCCGTCAAAACTGCAACGCTCGCAGAGTGGTGTAGAGACAGTCTATACCTTGCGAGAAGGAAGTTATGAGCCATTGATTCCGGACAGCTCTGGTAACCCAATCACCACGGGAGCGGTTGGTGTCTCGGAGAACGGGCAGTGGGTTGCAGTTGAAGCGATGGGTGTAGGTTTTCTGCTGGTTGATACTCAGACCGAACAACTCAGCTTATTCTCGAATTATCGTCATACCTATGGTCAGGGGAGTGATGCACGCATCACCTTTGTTACTAGTGATGACGGCAAGTACGTGGCAACGTTTGACTATAATATCCAGCCGAAGATATATACATTACCAGAGTCATGTGTCGTAAAAAGTATGAGTTATGAAGAAATTGTCACCCAAGCACCTACTTATCAATCCTGTCCAGACGATGGGGGAAGATTATTATCAGTGCTAAACCAGCAATTTGGTTCTTCAGTGGCGCGCTCGAAAGTAGCGACAGGTTTTAACTATAAAAATGATATTCTATACTTTTCGCGTGAGGAATGGAGTCAGGATCTTGAACTTACAACATATAGTCTCCCGCTTCAGGCTGATAACTATCAGCCATCGGAAGATCTAAAATATTTAGCGCTAGGCGACTCCTATTCGAGCGGAGAGGGCGACACGCTTCTTAACCCGGCAACTAACCAAAAATACTATCGGGATTATACAGACAACGAAGAAAACGCCTCGCAACAGATTCCGAGAGAAAAGTGTCATATCAGTACGAGGTCGTATCCGTATCTGCTAGCCCAGGGGATGGGTCTGACAATCTCCAATCCTACGCAGTGGAATTCGGTCGCCTGTTCGGGCGCGCAAGTATGGGATGTGGTAGGCAAAGGGAGTGGTTATTATACTGGTCAGAATGAACGCTTAAAAAGCTATGATGAAGCGAGCCTGAAGGCCGTGGCTCTTAATGAGTTTATTCCCGGTCGTGATAAGCAAGTTGAATTTGTGAAACGGTATAAGCCAAAGGCGATTACTCTGACAATGGGCGGGAATGACGTTGGGTTTGCCGACAAGATAAATATGTGTGCGACTCCAATAACCACCGAACTGACTTGTAGAGCAGCACTACCTGAGGGTAGAAGCGCGCTTGCTACTCAAATTAGAAGTCAGTACGACAAACTGAAGTCCCTCTATGAAGAGCTATACAGCAGCTCGGGCTCAGCGGCTAAGATATACATTCTTGGGTATCCGAAATTTATCAACGGGAGCAGTGGGGCTAGCTGCGGGTTAAATATTGGCGCCTTAAATCAAGATGAGCGAAAAATGATAGACGAGAGTGTCGGCTATATGAATGATGTTATAGAGAAGGCTGCTCGCGCTGCTGGAGTGAAGTATGTCGATATAGAAAATAGCTTGGAGAGTCATCGACTGTGCGATGGCGAAGAGAAGTATGTAACCGGTATAACAAATATATTTGGGTGGAATGGCAACGAGCGTCAGGAATCTTTCCATCCAAACGCTAAAGGCAACCACGCTATGGCTATGGCGGTGTGGAGTGAGCAGAATATGAATAGCGTCAGTCTGCTGGATTATGATATTTGTCCGAGTAGCGACCAAAATGCTTGCCCGGATGTCAGCGCGACGAAAGAATCTATCACTATACCCTCTTATTTTGAGTCGTCTGAGCCTGAAGGTCGTACAACTTATAGTAAAATTTCGCCGAGTGATGCCACAAAAGGGACTCCAATGAATATCACGACCGGTCTGTATTCACTGGCTCCTCTCAGCTCGGCGAGACTGACGCTTCATTCTGATCCGGTAGACCTAGGCAGTTACGAGGTAAATAGCGAGGGTAACCTCAAGGTTGCTGTTCGGGTACCTACCACGATTCCAGCAGGCTATCACACACTGCTATTAAATGGCGAGACATACTCGGGCGAGGAGATTGAATACGAGCAAATAATTCTTGTAAAAGGCAGTGACCCGAATGATATTGATGAAGATAACGTCGGCGACGATATCGACCCTTGTCTATTTGTAACCCCAGTTAATATTGATGACGACGGGGATGGTATTGACGACGCTTGCGATATTGAGATTGGAGAAAAAGTATCACCGTATCGGGTACGTCCAGGCGACCCTGCTCGAACATACAATAGCGCGCCAGAAAACGACCAGTATTTTTACATCGAGCGTCGCATAGCCGCCTCATCGGTGACGGGCATAACTGACGATTACGATCCCGATAGTGACGGTTGGGCAATTGTTGGAGCTAGCCGAGGACGACCGTATACAGCTACGAGCGTGCCTGATATTGGCCCCGTGGCTAACTTTACTATTGTTGGCGAAGCGACCGATACGAGGCCGTATGTCTATATTCGGGCTGGGGGTTATGGGTGCGTTGGTTACACACCAGCTAGCTTAAAAAAGGTCAAGCCCAACCAAGTCCGCACTATCAAGCGAGTCGCGGTCAATACAGACAAATGCCGTAAAGAGGCTCCTGGTGATGATGTTGATAAAAACGGATTACCAGACAATACCCAACCACTCTACCAGGCTCGCAATGGGGATCCTGATAGGGGAGAAGATCTATCGCGAATCTATCTATTGCGCAGTTTCCACGCCGCCGAGGCTCAATTGGGTATATCCGATTATTCGCCCACCGGTACGGCGGCAGGTCGGCCTGATGAGCCTATTCAGGAGTGGAATCTTCTGGCATCAAGCAAAGAGGGTGTATATATTCCAACTTTCAATCGGCTTGTTATACTAGAAGATAGCGAGGGCAATCCGCTGCCAACTGTGCTCACCAAGAAGCAGAACGGCCAGTGTATCGCGTACCAGCCCAGAAATACAAAAATTATTAAGCAGACAACGCAAGACAAGAGAAGATTAATAAAATTGGCAAATGTGCCTGAAGGAGCGAGCTGTGAGTAAGAAAGAAATAGCAGATGAATATGGAAATGAAACGCATTCGTGGGTATTAGCCTGTATATCATGCGTCGTCGTTATCGTAGCAGGAACTATCATCGTAGCTTTGCTGAACGGCAATGGTGAAGTGGCAACTGCCGGTAATGTGGCTGGGATTATTACAATTCTTGGTATTATTTCTATGTTTGTGAGTGTAATTGGTCTGATAAAGATTCGCGGACGGAGAAAGATAGTACCAATACTAAGTCTGATATTATTGACTCTTCTCACGGGCGCCACCTACTTCACCTATTGGTTTAGTAAGTATCCGTTATAGAAAATATCGAATGCGGCAAATATTACTACATCTAGTGTAGTAACAAAACTACAACATCCCACATATAGCGTATTTGAATATTGCGGTGCTATAATGAAATCCCATGGAGGTTTCGAACTAACATGGGACAAAAACAGAAATATATATTTGTAACTGGGGGTGTACTCTCGGGGGTAGGAAAGGGCATCACTGCAGCTAGCATCGGTGCCGTCTTGCAGGCCAAGGGTGCTGCCGTTTCAATTCAAAAATGTGACCCGTATCTCAATGTAGATGCGGGTTTACTTAATCCTAAGGAACATGGCGAATGCTTTGTGACAAAGGATGGGGCCGAGACCGACCTCGACCTGGGGCACTACGAGCGCTTCCTGGATGTGGAGCTGACGCAAAAAAGTGCGACTCTGTCGGGCCGGCTAATGCGCGAACTAATAGAAGATGAACGAGCTGGAAAATTCGGCGGCCAGACGGTACAGCTAGTGCCGCACCTGACCAATGCTATTCAGGCCGAGATCAAAGAAGCCTCAAAAGGCTCCGACATTCACATCGTCGAGCTCGGTGGCACGGTGGGCGACTATGAGGGCCTGAGCTACATCGAGGCGTTTCGTGAATTTGGCCGCAAGGTAGGCCGCGAGAACTGTCTGTACGTACACGTCGTCTACGTGCCGTTTATTGGTACCAGCAAAGAATTTAAGAGTAAACCGGCTCAGAATGCCCTGAATGACCTGCGCGGCTTTGGTATCGTGCCAGACGTCGTGATCGTGCGCACAGACCAGCCAGCCCCAGCAGTAATTCGATCGAAAATCGCTATGTTTGGTGGCGTGCCGGACGAAGCGGTGCTGATGATGCCAAATGTCGACAGCGTCTTTCGCATCCCCGAGATGATCGCCAAGAGCGACCTGATGGTACGTCTAGAGCGATTTTCGGAGAACAATACGCCTGTGGATCTCACCAAGTGGCAAGACTTGGTGGCGCGCCAGCTGGCCGTAAAATCAAAGCAGGCGACCATTGGCCTAGTGGCGAAGTATATGGACAACGAAGACACCTATATCTCTGTACTGGAAGCGCTCAAGGCTGCTGCTTGGCAAGAAGACACAGAACTGACCATTAAATGGATCAACGCCGAGACGGCCACCGATAAGGACTTCGAAGCCGTCGACGGTCTACTAGTACCTGGCGGCTTTGGTGAGCGGGGAATCGAAGGCAAAATCGCCGCCGCCCGTTATGCGCTGGATCATGGGACGCCGTATCTCGGCCTGTGCCTAGGGCTGCAAGTGGCCGTGGTGGCTGCCGCGCGTAAAGCAGGGCTGAAAGATGCCAATAGCACCGAATTTAACCCCGCCACCAAACACGATGTTGTCTACATCATGGATGGCCAACAGGGGAAAGAGTCGACTGGCGGCACACTAAGACTTGGCGATTATCCAGCCAGCCTCACTAAGGGCTCAAAGGTTGCAAAAGCGTACGGCGAGACCCAAATTGTGGAACGCCATCGCCATCGCTACGAAGTGAACCAAAAATTTAATAAACAAATTGAACAAGGTGGCCTCACGATCACCGGCACGTCGCCAGACGGGAAGTTAGTGGAGTTTGTGGAAGCGGCCGATCACCCCTATTTTGTGGCCACTCAGGCGCACCCAGAGTTCAAAAGCCGACCATTTAAAGCCCACCCGTTATTTGCTGGCCTCGTGGCGGCCTCCATTGACAAATAGTGCTCAAAGTGCTAACGTTAAAGGCAGAAATAACCTAAAACAAAAAAGAGTACGATCATGGCAGAAGAAACACAGGATCTCGAAGAATTTGTCGGCCCGAATCACGATGATATGAGCGTGCTTAATTATCTGCTGCAGACCATCAAGGGCATCAGCGCCGTTGCTGGCAATCCGATGGATCTCGCCATCGCCGAAGAAGACGTCGAGTACTGATCTCTATCTCTGTTATAATGTAATGTATCATGCGTGATGACACATTATCATTCTGGCTAGAGATACCCGAAGAAACGACAACGGTCGAGTTCAAGCGGTTAGTTGGCGATAAAATTGTCTCAAAAATACTTGAGACAATTGTGGCTATGGCAAATACTGATGGAGGCTGCATTGTTGTCGGTATCGATGATCCAGAAAAGACAACGCTAGCCGGAGAGGCGCGCGTCTATGGGATAGAGGAGAATCTTGAAAAGTTTGATGAGATAAAACGTGGATTTGCCCGAATAATGCCGGGAATAGCTATAGACTGGCCGCCACAATATATAGCGACTGATGACGGTGCGAAACACGTTGCAATTATCGAGGTGCCAAAATCATCACAGTATCTATATCAATTTAACGGGCGAGCATACGTGCGCCTCAACAAGGGCAACAAAGAGCTAACCGCACACGAAAGCATTCAGTACGCTTATGTGCGTGGCTTCGAACATGCCGATAGTGAGACGGCCGAGGTTGATCTGACACTTCTAAATACAACAGCTTATCAGTCATGGGCAGAGGCGCGCGAACTGAACAATCGTCCTATAGAAGAGGTTCTTTTCGCAACAGGACTCGCACGCCACGACAAGATGAAGAATATGCTCCCAACTCGTGCGGCAGTGATGTTATTTGCAGAATTTCCGTCCTCATTGATGCGTACGAAATGCGCTATCCGCATATTAGTGTATAGCGGAACAATAGAGCGATATGAGGCCGTCCCTAATCTACTACAAACTCCCATTACCATTGATGGACCAACAATCCAAGTGATTGCTCAAGCTCAGTCAACTGTCCTCACCTTGCTACGCACCGGTGTGCGCGTTCCTTCGGGATTTGTGACAACATATGCAATTCCTGAACGTGCAGTGAAAGAGGCAATAACGAACGCTGTTATCCATAGAGACTATCACACAAAGCGCGATATCGAAATTCGGATTTTCGAGGATCGTTTGGAGATAGATAGCCCAGGTCTCTTCCCTTACAATATTACCCGTCGAAATATCGGTCGTGTTCGCGCCGAAGGATACCGTAATGATCTATTAGTAAAGCACCTACGCGAGTTCCCGCAGCCACCAAATTTGGATCAGAATGAAGGCATTCCTGCCATGCGCTCGGCAATGCGCGCACAGAACCTTTATCCTCCGCTGTTCTTTGTTACGAAGGATTCAATCCAGGTCGTGCTTTGGAATGAGGTGGAATCGACAGAGTGGGAGAAGCTGCAAGACTATCTACTTAAGCATCAATACGTAAGGAATGAAGTGGCTCGTAAGGTGACGGGTATCATACAGTCGCAGGATATGACACGACGCTTTGGCCAGTGGGTAAGGCAGGGGCTCCTAGTGCGCATACCGAGTGACCCAAATGTTCGTCGAAATGTGCGCTACAAACTGTCGGATACGGCGCACTTATCAACAGACGACGAAAAAGATAGTCCTGACAGAGCCTCTGCAACAGAGGCGAATAAATGATTTTATCAACGAGATACATAAGCAGTAAATCAACTTTTATAAAACTCAATAATGTGAAAAGATAGTATAGATATGGAACAGTTCATTAAAGATACCGTGCAGCAACTCTTTGCTGTTGATGTAGACGTGAAACTAACGCGCCCTGATGCTCAGTTTGGTGATTATGCCACCAATGTGGCAATGCAACTCGCCAAACCGCTCGCCCGTAGCCCGCGCGAGATTGCCGATGAACTGTCGGCGGCCCTCCGTGACAGCGGTGAATTCTCGGACGTTACTGTGGCAGGACCCGGGTTTATTAACCTACGCGTGGCCGCGAAGCATCTAGCCGATACGTTGACGACGAATTGGAGCACTACTTACGGCGAGAATAGTGATGGGGCTGGAAAAACAGTGGTAGTGGAGTACCCAAGCCCAAATATGGCCAAGCCCTATAGTGTCGGACATCTACGCCCAGGCAACCAAGGCTGGGCTGTCAAACGACTCATGGAGGCAAATGGCTGGAAGGTGATCACCGATAACCACCTAGGCGATTATGGTGCTCCGTTTGGTGTTTGGGTGGTTGGCTTTTTGAAGTTTAGCAGTGATGAGATGCTCGAAAAAGATGGTGTCTACGAGCTCGGCCGTGTCTATATCGAGACGAAAAAAGCGCTCAAAGACGAGAAAGAGCGTGGTGAAACGTTGCTAGCTGACGAAGTACAGCAATGGCTACTGAAACTTGAGCAAGGTGACGAAGAAGCAAAACGTTACAGTGAACGATTCAACGCCATTAGCCTTGAGCATATCCACACCGTCATGAGTCGACTCAAGATCAGTACTGATTATGAGCTTGGTGAGGCGTTCTTTGCCCCTAAAGGGAAAGAGGCAGTACAGGAATTATTGGCAAAGAATGTAGCAGTACAAAACGAGGACGGATCGGTCATCGTGCCACTGGACGACTTCGGCTTTGACGTGCCCTTGCTTGTGCAAAAAAGTAACGGGGCGGCTCTCTACGCCACATCCGATCTAGCCACGATTCTTTATAGGGAAGATATGTGGCATCCCGACCGTGTGATCTATGCCGTGGGCGCCGAACAACAATTTTATTTTACGCAACTATTTGCCATGGCGAAGAAACTTGGTATTCAGACGGAACTTGTCCACCTGTGGTTTGGGACGATCGATCAGAAGAATGAAGATGGAACTCGCGAAAAAATGAGCAGCCGTAAGGGAGTAGTGCTGATGGAAGAGCTACTGAATACGGCAGAGGCAAAGGCTCGTGAAGTCGTGGCCGGGCGTGACGTATCAGACGATGATATAGAAAAAATTGCTCTCGGAGCAATCAAATTTACTGACTTTATTGCTGATCGCCGAACAAACATTCTTTTTGACTGGAACTCTATCTTTGCACTGACAGGTTTCAGTGGCCCGTATGTGCAATACGCGGCGGTTCGTGTCAATAAAATTCTGCGTGATAACGAAACGGTGCAGGCTCCGTCGACGGACGACTATGATTATGAAGCGGAGAAGGCAGTGATCTTAAGGCTACTCGAGTACCCTGAGGTGGTTCGTCTTGCGACACGCGATCTCGAACCTCATAAAGTGGCATCGTATCTGTACGAACTGGCGCGTGACCTAAACCGTTATTACGAAACGACTCGTGTTTCTGATGCGACTGGCGATGAAAAGACTGCACGGCTCACTCTACTAGGGAAGGTGAGCCATGTGTTTGATCACGGCCTGAGCCTACTAGGTATTGAAGTTCCACAGCAAATGTAGGCTTGCACCAAGGACGGCTAAGGTGTAGAATCGACTTTAGAACTATGAAGACGATAGCCCACAACCAGAATCTCATTCTCGACATTCTCTTTGAGGTGCCCTCGGCGACGTAGTTTCCAGCTTACTGAGAATTAGACGATCGCCGAGGGGAAACTCTCGGCGATCTTGTTGTTTCAGTACACTGGTGCAGTACGGAAGGCAGTCAATCTGTTTTCTGGAATTCACAATTAGGAGGAGATGTGTCAAATCCCCAAATTCGGGAAGCTGTTCTTGACAGTTTGCCCGAAGGTGAAGCGCTCTCGGTCGAGTCGATCGAGCTGCTGCGGTATCACTGCGGTCTGCTGCGCTTCACCAACAAGCAGGTGCGAAGGGCCCTGGAGTCGCTGTACTACGGGCACGCCGAGATCAAGCTGCTTCGACCCCGCCTCGACGAGTTCACAAGGGGTTGGTACGTGCGCAAGATCGCCGAATCATAGGCGACCATGAGCAGGGGGACGGCCCAACAAACGATGCGATCCATCGCTACGGGCCGTCCCTCGCTGGACACTTCTCCTTCCTCACCACCAAATGGTATACTCTCTCTTAGGAATAAGGGAGATTTTTTTATGGCTTCGAAGGCAGAACTTGCAAAACAACGAGCGAAACAGCGAGCGGCAGAGCTGAAAGGCCACGGCACAAAACACGCTAGTGGATTTGTGGAATTTATTCGCACCCAGGGGGTGATCGGCCTGGCAATTGGTCTGGCGGTTGGAACAGCCGCCGGTGACACGGTCAAAAAACTCGTCGAAGGTTTTATTGCACCAGTCGTGCAGTTTATTGTGGGCTCGCGTGATGGGCTGGAAACAGCCGTATGGCACACGGAACTATTTGGTCGCAGTGCCGATTTTAAGTGGGGAGCCTTTGTATCATCGGCAATTGCTCTGCTCGCCACCGCCCTGGTGATCTACTGGGTAATTCATGTGCTCAAGCTTGACCGTCTCGATAAAAAGAAAGGCTAGAACCTGTGCCAAAGCTCAAAAAATCCGATGATGAGTGGAAGAAAGAACTCAGTCCTGAGCGCTACGACGTACTGCGCAAGAAGGGGAATGAGACACCATTTAGCGGTGAATACGACTCGAGGTTTGATCCCGGCACGTATTCGTGTGCGGCGTGCGGCACGGCACTCTTTGATAGTGATAAGAAATTCGACGCGCATTGTGGCTGGCCGAGTTTCTACGACGCCAAGCCTGGAGCGGTGGAGTTTCATGCCGATGATTCATTTGGCATGAGCCGGACGGAAGTTACCTGCTCCACTTGTGGCGGTCACTTGGGCCACATTTTTGAGGGGGAAGGCTTTGATACACCAACCGATCAGCGGTATTGTATTAATTCGCTGAGCTTGAAATTCAAGCCTAGGAAGTAGCTAAAGAATAATAGAGAGACATAGTTTACCCCCTCGTTCGAGGGGGATTTCGGAATGAAACCTGTTCGGGAGAGTCACCCTGTTATGGATTTTCCTCATCCTACTGAGTTTCATGTCGGTGTTTACACCTAGACCACCATGCGGTCATCCGCTTGGCTAGTGGATACACCCGCGATCCGACCGCGGTTGATCCGCTGTGCGCGGACCATGCCGTGCTCAGGTCGGCAGTCGAACTTGACTGCGTTCCGAGCGCGCCGGTTTTGCTGGAGGTACTCGTCAACCGCGCTCTGGACGATCTGCCAGATGCCGCGAGCCTCGTCGAAGTAGATCTCGAAGAGAGGCTTGCTGCACATCAGGTTGACCTGAAGCGCGTAGAGGTTGGTGAGCGCCCGGTCGGCGATCATCTCCCTCCACTTCCGGTTGAACTCTGACATGTGATCCGGCAGATCACGTGCTGTCACGATCGGCCGCCAGTTGTCGGCGACAATGTGATGCACGAGATCCATTCTCCTCTGACCGACACCGATGATGTAGTTGTCGGTGCCGCGCCTCCCCATCCGATAACCCCCGTAAGGCAATTTCTCCTCACGGTAGGGCTCTTCGGCGAAGTGGAAGCTCCTGATCACTCGGCGCCGGGCCAGAAGCAACTTGTCGGCGAGCTCATCTTCATCGAAGAGCTGACCGAGCAGGTTCTTCCCGTAGAAGGCCTTGTTGAAGGCTTTCCCCAGTGCCTCACGGTGCTTTTTGTTTTCCTCCTCACTTTCAACAGTGTCCAGTAGTACGAGGTTGCCTTTGCTCCGATTGTTCGGCAAAACCCCTCCTGAAACTGGTGCGGTACAAGACAGTCTCTCTGTCCTGACTACTTTATACAATACTCGTGACGGATAAACAATAGCATTTCACAATAATTGCAAAACTGTGGATAAGTGCTAGTATATTATCTATGTCTGTCCGCGGATACTATTCTGCGCTGATGAGTCGGAGACGACGAAACAGACACCCTCGAGAGAGGAACTACCGTGGGAACAACAAGAAACTGCTGGTGGTACAAGGGGAAGCCTGTCGTCGTAGCAGCGACGGCGGACGTACCCATGCCGTACCGGCAGGGTGGTAAGAAGGCGAGCGTCGTCCAAATGGCCCTGAACCAGGTGGGGGTGTGGGAACGTGGTGAGTCAATGATCGCCACCGTTCACGTCGAGGCGCTCCAGCCACGGATCGTCGTGCCCCTCGACGGACTGTGTCCGATTTGGGCTAAGCACATCGGTCATCACGCTCGCCGCGTACAAGTGTCACCGTTCGTAGAGCTGACCAAGACTTCACTGACAGACATGTTCACGGTGGAGCTAGTCGGCTCGTCGCGTGCACCACGGCTGGTGCGTGCTTATCCCGGTGGGTACACGCCGCCGTTGCCCTGGCAAGGATCGGCGGAGTTCGTCGAGGGAGGCATCGAGCGGTGCATCGAGTTCTGGCGTTGCCACGCCTACGTATACCGAGACAGCTTGGTGGTGCCCGGTAGCAATATCGGTCGCCGAGCACCCTCCTGGTACTTGGCGGTCACGGCATAATGTCTTCGCCGCGCGGACAATAAACGCGCGGCACTTTTCATGCGCTATAATAAGGAATAGATGACGAAAAAAGCAAAATTACTCTGGATGGATCTGGAAATGACTGGGCTCGATCCAATCGAGGATCGTATCTTAGAAGTTGCCGTGATTGCCACTGATTGGGATTTCAAAGAGATCGCGACCTACGAGGGTATTATTAAAGTCGGACCACGACTGGTTGAGCGCCGTATGAAAGTTGGCAAAGTGTTTTGGGATGCGTATCCAACCGTTCGCGATGCGCTGGTGAAGCAAAACGACGAGCTTGGTCGTTCGGGGCGGGTGATTGAAAGCGAACTACTGGCATTTATTGACGAACATTTTGATGCCGACACACCAGTGCTGCTGGCGGGTAATTCAATTCACCAGGACCGTCGGTTCATTGTGAATGAATGGCGTCGGCTCGACGCACGGTTGCACTACCGCATGCTCGATGTCAGCGCCTGGAAAGTTGTGTTCGACGGCAAGTACAAAAAGAAGTTTGCGAAGCCAGAAGAACACCGAGCACTCGGCGATATTCGCGGCTCGATCATGGAACTCAAATACTACTTAGGTAAAGTGAAGCTATGACCCACAAGGAACTAGAAGATTACCTACTGAGCTTCCCAAATACTTGGCTGGATTTTCCATTTGGCGAAGAGACAGCGGTCTATAAAGTTGGTGACAAGGCGGCGGGTGAGGGCAAGCTATTCGCAATCATTGCCAATAACAGCAATCCGCTTCGAGTAAGTCTCAAATGCGACCCGCAACTTGCCGAAGTGCTGCGCGAAAAATATGAGACCGTTGTGCCGGGATACCACCTAAACAAAAAGCACTGGAATACCATTATCTGTACCGGTCAACTGCCGGACGATGAGATAAAAGACTTGGCTCATCTGAGCTATCGACTGGTCACTGGCGACGCTTAGCCGTTGGCTGAGCTATAGCCAGAGAATTGTTTTTGGAGCGCACCCAAATCTTTCAGGGAAGCCTCGAGAAACGCCTTGAGTGAGGTGCTTTTGGTTGTCTTTAATAGGGTGGCCATGAGGACCGTAGTGGTATCAAGCTGATACGACATCTCACGAGCGTAGGTGCGATCAAAGACGGCGTTCAGGCGGGCATCTTCGAGGGTGGCGAGTAGTTTCACACCGTTTTCTTCGGCAACAACTTTCTTGTCGGCTTTTTTGAGCTCGATCTTGGCAGCGGTGAGTGGTTCGGCGATGTCACGGTTGGCATTAATAAGGGCTGTCTTTAGGTTGCTGTTGATCGAACGCAGACTCGAGCTCTTGAGCTTGGTGTGGGAGCTCTTGCTTACTTTCTCGAGCATCTGCAGACGCAACGCCAGCCGTTCTAGCGAGATTGCTTTCGTGCCACCACTTAGTGCGGCGATCAGCATGATCACGATGAATATGACGAAGACGCCGCCACCGACGAGCATGAGGAATTGTTTCTTGTCCATGCTGTTCTTTTGAGGCGCCACAGCGATCTGATCTAAATAATTGCTCGGTACAGGGTTGGGTGAGAGCTGGGGTGGTTGTTGCGGTTGCATAGTACTCTTATTTAAGCACAAGGGGAGTCCCATGAGCAAATACTACTACCCTCGGCAACAGTGGGTCGTGCACTTTTAGCCCATTTTTCGTTTCGCGATGAAGGGCATCCTTCACCTTGGCACGATAAAATGAACTAAAAATCTGCACGCTGCCACGGTTGACCGGAGTTGCAGAGTATGTGCTCATTGGACTCCACAGAGGTAAAGAATGATATACTAACACTATGCAGGACGCTAAAGAGGAAGTACGGGCACGACTCAATATTGAGGATGTGATTTCCGAATACGTACAGCTCAAACGGGCTGGGCGCAACTTCAAGGGTTTGAGCCCATTTTCGAGTGAGAAAACACCGAGCTTTGTCGTCAGTCCCGACAAGCACATATGGCACGACTTTAGCTCAGGGAAGGGTGGCGACGTCTTTAGCTTCGTCATGGAAGTCGAAGGCGTGGATTTCCGCGAAGCCTTGGAGCAACTAGCGCGTAAAGCCGGCGTTGATCTGTCGCAGTACGACACCAAACAAAGCGGCGAGATCGGTAAGAAGAAAAAACGCTCTTTAGAAGCCAACGAACTGGCGGCACAGTACTACCAGCAGAGTCTGGTGCGCAACAAACACGCCGTGGACTACGTGTTTCAGACACGAAAATTCGACAAAGCGACCGTCACCGAGTTTCGTATTGGCTATGCACCCGAAGCGACCGACGCCCTGGTGCTATTTCTGACCAAAAAAGGCTTCAGCCAGAAGGAGCTCGGCGAGGCCGGCCTCATCAATCGCTTTGGTGGTGACCTGTTCCGCGGACGCGTCATGATCCCGCTGATGGATGGTGCTGGCCAGGTGATTGGCTTTACTGGCCGAACCCTGAGTGACGATAAAAACGCACCGAAATATCTCAACACCCCTCAGACACTCATTTATGACAAAAGTCGTCATGTCTTTGGCCTGAGTCAGGCCAAAGAAGCGATTCGCAAGAATGATCACAGTGTTATTGTCGAAGGCAACCTCGATGTGGTGGCTAGTCATCAGGCGGGTATCAAACAAGTAGTCGCGACGGCCGGTACAGCCCTGACCGAGCAGCACCTGAAGGCCTTGTCGCGCCTCAGCCACAGCGTGCGGCTAGCGTTTGACGGTGACAAAGCTGGTCTGGCGGCCACCGAGCGCGCAATTCCGATCGCCGAGCATGTCGGCGTGGCGCTGACGATTATTTCGCTGCCCGATGATACCAAAGATCCCGATGAACTCGTCAAAAAAGATCCTCGCCTGTGGCAGCAGGCGATCAATGACGCCGAGCCCGTGGTTGACTGGGTGCTGTCGCAGTATTCGCGCCGCGAGGACATTACTACGGCGGCCGGCAAGCGTGCCTTCACCTCGGCGGCTCTCAAAGTAGTGCAGACGCTAAGCGACGCCGTAGAGCAGGAACATTATCAGACGAAAATCGCCCAGATGACCGACAGCTCCATCGAAGTCATCAAGCAAAAACAGCTCAGCACCACCGACGACAGCGGGCCAACCCGGCAGCTGAAGACTGTTCAACGCCAGACTGAACAGCAGCGCGACATGGCGAGCTATCAAGATAACCTACTGTCGGTCGCATTAATTGATGTTCCATCACAAGAACTATTCGCATCAGTCGATCCCACGATATTTACGGGTGAAGATCGGCAAAAAGTTGCACGCTATCTGCACGATCACCCAGGTAAACTGATTGAGGATACCCCGAGAAGCTTGCATTCTCTTGATACCTATGTCAAAATACTACTATTAAAGGCCGAGACTCGCTACGCGGATTGGAACGATCAAGATCGCTACTTTGAAACCGCACGCTTACTCCGCCAGGTAGCAACAGAACACAAGAAACAACAAAAAGAAGTACTTACTAGTCAGCTCCGTGACGCCGAAGAAACCGGCGATGACGCTCGTGCACACGAGCTCCGCGGCCAGCTAAATGAACTCATAAAGGAGATATCACGTGGGCAAAGATAATGATGACCAAACAATTCCATCGAAGGATAACGTAGTCGATATCTCGGCACTCGACGAAGTGCTAGAACCGGAAATTGCCGAACTCGAAGACGAAGAAGAGATCGATGACGAGACGCTGAACAATAACCAGGTGTTTGACGATGTCTCAGACGACTCAGTGCGTCTCTACCTCCGTGAGATCGGCAAGATCCCACTACTTAACTCTGAAGAGGAGCTAGCCCTGGCGCAGCGCGTCGTGGCAGGCGAGAAGAAAGCTAAGGACAAGATGGCCGAAGCCAACATGCGTCTGGTGGTATCGATTGCCAAGCGTTACAGCGGCCGCGGACTTGATTTCCTCGATCTCATTCAAGAAGGAAACACCGGCCTCCTGCGCGCCGTCGAGAAATTCGACCCCGACAAGGGCTTTAAATTTAGTACCTACGCTACTTGGTGGATTCGCCAAGCGATTACCCGTGCCATTGCCGACCAAGCGCGTACCATTCGTATCCCCGTGCACATGGTCGAGACAATCAACAAACTACTGCGTACCCAGCGTCGCATGACCCAAGAACTCAACCGCGAACCAACGATCGAAGAGCTGGCTAAGGAGCTCGAGATGGAACCGGAAAAAGTTGAATACGTGATCAAGATTAAACAGGATATTACCTCACTGGACGCTGGTGTCGGCCGTGATGGCGATGACGATGGTGAGAGTGTGCTCGGTGACTTCATCGAAGACGAAGACGGTACCACACCAGAAGAATCTGCCGCCTCGCAGCTGCTCAAAGAGCAGGTACAGTCGGTGCTCTCAACGCTGTCAGACCGTGAACAAAAGATTATCAAGATGCGTTTCGGCCTAGATAATGGTAAAAGTCACACGCTGGAAGAAGTTGGCCAAGAATTTGCCGTCACCCGCGAGCGTATCCGTCAAATTGAAGCCAAGGCGCTGGCGAAACTGCGCAAGCACAAAGACGCCAAAAAGCTGCACGAATACCTCGGCTAAGCGTAGAAGTTAATTTCTTGAAGCTCCGCGTCTATTTGGGCGTGGAGCTTTTCCATATCACCATCATTGATGATGTAGTGGTCGGCAATGGCGATAGGGCCGCCTTTTTCGATGTTTTCAATCTCGGCCCAATCTCGTTGGTCGGCTTCGGCTTGGGTGAGTGGTCGAATCGGACGCTGTGCTAGTCGACGGTGGCGTAGCTGTCGTGGTGTGACGATAGCAACAACTGATAGCTCACCAGGAAATTCGTGTTTGAGGACTTTGTATTCTGTCCACGAGTAGAGACCGTCTGCGACGATGCGGTGCTGACCAGCCGCAATCAGATCGTTGATCTGTTGAACAATTCTTTTGACGACAAAATCTTTACCTTCTTGTTCGCGAAGTTCCTCGCGAATGGGTTGTTCATTCTCCTGGGTGAGCTCTAAACCACGTCTTTTTACTTCATCAAGAATAATTCCGCCGAAATAGACCTTCGGAAAGCCCTTTTCGGTGAGGTAGTCGACGGCAACAGTCTTGCCGCTACCGGCCAAGCCAACAAAGGCCAGAATTTTTACATTTTCAGGATGTGTCATTGGTTATAGTATAGCAAATTAATATTGGTCATGCTTGCTTTGATCAGATAGAATGCCACAATAGAAATATAATGAATGAAAAAATACTTGCGACCATGCGTATAGGGAAATTATACGAACAACTTCGTAAAAAGGATATTGTTAGTGATGAAACATTTGATGTCTTGAAGCAGAGTGCTGCGATAGAAGCAATAATTCGTAATGCGGAGACCCAGGCTCAAGATCCTGAAGAAGACTTCTCAAAAAACAAAGTCTCAAGAATTATAGGTCAAGCTGCATTCCTACGAGTTTATTTAGATGGCAGTGAAGAAGATATAAACAAATTCATAGCTGAAAAAGGCTGGAAGCAAGGTGCCGGTATTGACGAGCTCGCTCTTAGAGCCTTAGCATTCTGTTTGCCATCATCTAGATCCGGTGAAGTTCGCGTCCAACTCGGCAGTATTGACCTGCAACCAGAGGATTACTTAGATCTCGGAGATACTATTGATTCCACCACGGCACTACCCAGCTACAAAGGCCAATTGCTTTTGCTACTCGGAAGAGTTAAAGCTCCCCCTGGAACAGATCAGAAGACTGTTGATGTTGCTCGGCAACAGGCAGCCGCACGCCTCCGTCATGACATTGGGCGTTATCCGCAGGATGAATCGACCGACGTGCGCGTAAAGGTTGGTATCGATTATCTATCAGAGCTTCTGGGAGACAGGCTCGATGAGGTCATAACTATTGATGCGCTTGCTCTCAAAGAGTCATTCCTATCTGATGATTATGACCAAGAGATGGAGAGAAACCGACGTACGCTTGAAACAGCCATTGCCTATGCGATTCGTGAGCTGTATCCTCGCCACTAATACTGAGAGCTAAGGTATACTAAGACTATGACAAAACGCCTGGCAGTTATCGACGGAAAATCTGTGTTTTATCGCGGCTATTACGCCATGCCAAATCTCAGCACCAAAGATGGCACGCCGACCGGGGGCGTATTTGGCTTTGCGTCTCTGGCGATTGAACTTATCAAGAAACTGGAGCCAGATTACGTGGCGGTTGCCTGGGACAAACCCAAGACCAATATCCGCAAGCGCCGCGAGATCTACCCCGAGTACAAAGCCGGGCGTAAACCCGCGCCAGCTGACTTTTATGAACAAATCCCAATCCTCCATGAACTACTCGATGCATTTGGCTGGCCACTGTATGAACTGGACGATTACGAAGCCGATGATATCCTGGGAGCATTTGCTCTGCAGGCGGCCGAAAAGGGGATTGAGACCGATCTGATTACCAGTGACCTTGACGCGCTGCAGCTGGTGAGTCCGACGACCAAGGTGTTTGCGCTGAAAAATGGTCTGTCTAATCTGGAAGAGTTTGACGTCTCATATTTCGAGACTAAGTACGGTATTGATGTCGAGCAATTTCTCGACCTCAAGTCACTAAAAGGCGATAGCTCCGATAATCTGCCAGGTGTTCCGGGAGTTGGCGAGAAGACGGCTGTGCAGCTGCTCCAGGACTATAAAACGCTTGATAACATCTACGCCCACCTCGATGACATCAAGCCGAGCCTGGCCAAGAAGCTGGAAGCCGGCAAAGAGCTGGCCTACATCACCAAAGAAGTGGGTCGCATCTGGGTTGACGTGCCTGTGAAACTCGACTGGGACGTGGCGGATGTGAATGATACGAACCTCACAAAAGTAGCCGAGATCCTCAAGCGGCTAGAATTTACCTCACTTGTGAAGCGACTACCGAAACACATGCAACAGGAAGTGCAGCACCCGCTCTTTTTTGACGGTGCCAGCACGACGGTATTAAAAGAGGTGAAGTGGCCAGAGACTATCTCGATCGACGGGCCGATAGTCCTACACGCAGTGGAAGATGAAATATGGCTATCACTCGATGATAAAACGGTTTCGCACACCAAGATCGCGGAGTTGCCGCGCAGCGCTTGGCGGGTGTTTGAACTGGCGACGGTGATTAGCTACGATAGTAAATTGCTTTACCATCAGTTAGCTGACCAAGGGGTAGAAGTGCGCTTCGGTGAACTGCATGACGTGCACCAGGCTGCCTTTTTGATCGATCCACTACGGCGTGATCGTTCACTCGAGGCCTTACTCGGTGGCGATGTGCCATCGACCACCGAATACGTGGCGGGACTCTGGCAAGTCTACCGCTGGCAGTGTGAAGCGTTTGACCACACACCGTCCATCGGCAGGGTAGCTAGAACGCTCGATTTCCCATTGACCTACCACCTATTTGCCATGGAGCGCCGTGGGATCAAAATAGATAAATCATTCTTTAAAACCATGAGTAAAGAGCTGGGTGATGAACATGCCAAGCTTGAACAAGAAATGTATACACTAGCTGGCTACGAATTTAATATCGGCAGCCCGGCCCAGCTTTCAGAAGTGTTATTTACGAAACTACAGCTACCGACCGCAGGAATAAAAAAGGGAAAAACTGGCTACAGTACCGGGCAAAAAGAGCTCGACAAACTACGCGGCCAACACCCGATCATTGAGCTTATCGAAAAGACCCGCGAGCTGGCCAAGCTCAAGAATACCTACGTCGATACTCTACCGGAAGTGGCCGATGAGCACGATCGCATCCATACTACGTTTAACCAAGATGTGGCGGCGACCGGACGGCTGTCGAGTACTACGCCAAACCTCCAGAACATCCCGGTGCGGACCGATCTCGGCCGTCGTGTACGTCAGGGCTTTATTCCAGAAGGCGACAAAGTGTTTGTCAGTGCTGACTACTCGCAGTTCGAACTGCGTCTTGCCGCGGTGCTCTCTGGTGACAAAGATCTTATCAACGATTTCAACGGCGACGTCGATATTCACACCAAAACCGCTAGCGACGTTTACAAAGTGCCGATGGACGATGTCACCAAAGCGCAGCGTCGTGATGCCAAGGTGATTAACTTTGGCGTGCTCTATGGCATGAGTCCGCACGGCCTGGCGGCCAATACCGGCATGACATTTACAGAGGCCAAAAAATTTATTGATGAATATTTCGAACTCCGCGCCCCCGTACGCAAATTTATCGATGACACGCTCGAAAAAGCTCGCGTCGAAGGCTACGTCGAGACCTATTTTGGTCGTCGTCGCCCCACGCCAGATGTAAACAGCAGCAACTTCATGGTGCGCGAAGGTGCCAAACGAGCCGCCGCTAACATGCCGATCCAGGGGACTGAGGCAGATCTGATGAAAATGGCCATGATTGAGGTGGATAAAAAGCTCGGCGACCTCGGCGAGCAAATCCTGCAAATTCACGACAGCATCCTGGTAGAATGTCCGGCCGAGAACGCCGACAAAGTTAGTGAAATCCTTAAAACCACCATGGAAAACGTCTATCCAGACCTCGGCATCCACCTCCGTGTTGACGTCTCAGTTGGTAAAAACTGGGGCGAATTGTAGCTACTAGCTTGGGTATTGTTATTTTAGAAGAAAAATGATATAATACCATCTATGATTTGAGCTCTGAGTCACCTTGAATGAGCGACTCGCTCACTTCAAGTACACGTGTTACATTGAGACAGAGAGTGAGGTGCGTTCAAATGAGCGCCCAAACAACCCAACAGGCACCTGCCATCGAGCTGATCGTTGAGCAAGACAAGGAGGGTCAGGTTGCGGCCAATGTGCCGCTGCGCTGGAAGATCTCCCCGGAGATGGCCCAGAATCTGGCACAGAAGGGCGTTGAGCCGTTCATGCTCCTCATCATCGCCAACGACGGCTACGAGACGGATCGCTACTTGGTTCCGCTCAAGGTCGGCATGACGTTCTTGCAGATGCGTCGACCGGGTACCGGTACCATCTATGCCACCATCGTGTGGCAGAAGGATGGTGAAGATTCGGTCAAGAAAATCGTCCTGCGCAAGGACGACTACGGCAACTACATGTTTGAGCCGCTTCGTTGGTTCAAGCCCGGTTTGGCCGCGGTAGAACGACGGCTGGACGAACTCATCGAGATCGTTCGCTTGCACGACACTGACGAAGAGAGCACAGCTCTCGCGTCGTTGAAGTCTGAGCGCAAACAGCTTCGTGCTCAGCTCGAGATCCTCCTGAATCAGGAGGAAGTCTTCGGCTTGTTTGATGGCTTCCGTGCCATCGAGCGAAGTACCGAGAGCGATCAGATCAACATCGAGGTGCCCGAAGCCATGTTCGCCGCGGATCCTCCGAGGTGGATGACCTGGCTGGGCACGTTCTACAAGTGGCCGAGAAAGGCCCAGGACCAGTGCGACTTGCGTCGTCGAGCGCTACTCACTGCGGCAAGCTTGCCGTTCGTAGTCCCGATCGTCGTGGTGCTCGGCGTCATCGTTGGCGCGGGCTGGTTGGCTTTTAAGCTCGTGGCCGTTTTAGTGACGGCTGTGCTGCTGTTCTTCGGCGTGCGCAACCTGGACTACTCGGTCATCTACGAGTGGGACAACTTCGAGCTGGGGGACATCTGGCGCTACACCGAGCCCTCGTTCTGGTTGTACAAGAAGGTCATCGTCGAGGTGGAACAGCCGCATGCCAACCACTCCTACACCGTCACCAAGTACGAGCCGCGCAACCTGGCGTTCACATGGATCAGCCCGCCCGTTCTGGTGTTCTTCGTGAGTCTGCAGCTGATCCTCAACGGGTTCGCGATGAGCTCTCTCCTGTACGGCATCGGCTTCCCGGTAGTCCTCGCGCTACTTACCCCGTTCTTCGCCAAGTGGCTGAAGCGGCGTAAGGCTGGCGCGAGCAAGGAGAGTGTCATTACCGAAGAGAAGCGGAGTAAGTTGGAGCATGAGCTCATCCTGCTCACCGCTGGCGGTTCGGCGAAGCTGTCGGATCTCCCCACAGGGCAGCGCACCGTCAGGCTGCGCTATCTCAACCTCAAGGCGACGGTCTGCAAGCCCTTCGCCCGCTAACACGACTGGTCTGGAAGAACCACCAAATCTTCCATAACCCCGCATCAGCCAGATGCGGGGTTTCTCAACTCCTTTAGTAAACAGTACGTAGACATGTGACAAGGTAATTGACGTAGAACCATAAGCATGGTATAATGACGTTATGAACAGAGGTGTCCAACGTTTTATCCCCATCATATTCCTGATCGTGATTGTCGGTCTGATTATTGCTGCTGCCGTCTCGGTAGTGCGAATCTTTACGAGTAACAACGATCAACAGAGTAGTCAGGTTGTTGATACCAGTAACCAGGCGCTACTGAGCACTACAGCAAACCGCAGCGTTCGTATGACAGTGCGAGGGGTGATTGTGGGTGACGAGACATTTCGCTCTTATGAAGTTCTCGTGACACCTGGAAAGCGTGAATTCACGCGCTACAAAGGCTACCTGGCGGAACCGCTCTCAGACGTGACGTATCAAAACAACACTAAGGCATACGATGAGTTCGTCCATGCTCTGTCGCTGGCTGGTCTGGCCAAAGGCACGGCACTAAAAGGTAATGCCGACGATACCCGCGGTATCTGTGCCAGTGGTATCTTGTACGAATTCGAGATTATAAACGAGGGTAAAACCATCAAACGATTATGGACGACTAACTGTGGCGGCATAAAAGGCTCACTGACGGCTGACCCCGGCCAATTGCAGGGCCTCTTCCTAGCCCAAGTTCCCGATGCTAGCCAATATATCGGCAAAGATTAGACAACCACAACAGACATACACTACAATGAGAGCATGATACGTGCTCTCATTTTTGATTGTTTTGGAGTACTCTACCGCGACAATATCGACATGTTGTTTGACCTCGTGCCGCTCGACAAGCAACAGGCGATTCACGACGTCATTCATGCCTGCGACCATGGCTTTATCACGAGATCTGAATACTTTGACGCCATTGCTGACCTGTCGGGCAAGACCAGTGATGAGATTCGCGAGCTCGATAGGCGGCAACATAGCCGTAACGAGCAGCTAGTAGCGTACGTCAAGGAGCTAAAGGCGAGCTACAAGATCGGGCTGCTGAGTAACATTGGCAACGAGACGATGGATCGGCTGTTTCCAGCCGAAGAGCGGGCGCAGCTATTTGACGCCTTTGTACTGTCGAGTGAAGTGGGCATATCAAAACCTTCACGCGAGATATTTGAGCTAACTGCCCGTGAACTGGACGTCAGGCCGGAAGAATGTGTCATGATTGACGATCTGATGAAAAATGTCGATGGGGCACACGTCGCTGGCATGAAAGCCATCCTATTTACGAGCAACCGACAATTTCAATTAGACTTGCAGGCCATGCTGGAGACCGACCGTGCCTGAGCTGCCCGAAGTTGAAACCGTACGGAGAGGGCTTGAAAAACTGATCATCGGGCGAGTCATAAAAAAAGTAGCGCACAACGCCGAGAAATCATTTCCCAACGCCATAGCCGATGTAAAAGAGTTCTTGATCGGTGCATCGGTGCACAAAGTTCGGCGACGAGCCAAAGTGCTGCTGATTGATCTATCGAGTGAGTATAGCCTGGTGATCCATCTGAAAATGACTGGTCAGCTGGTGTTTGTTGGCGATGAGCGCTTCGGGGCGGGGCACCCAAATGACAGCTTGATCAACGAGCTTCCTGATAGATCGACACGCGTGACGCTGGAGTTCGAAGATGGCTCGAAACTATTTTTCAACGACCAGCGCAAATTTGGCTGGATGCGGCTCATGCCAACGATAGAAGTGCCGAACATTAATTTTATGCAAAAAGTAGGCCCCGAGCCACTCGACGCCGACTTCAGCTGGCAGCAATTTGCTGAGCGCTTCAGGCGCCGGGCGAAGACGAGTATCAAGGCGGCGCTGCTCGACCAGACAGTTATAGCGGGCGTAGGTAATATCTACGCCGATGAAAGCCTGTGGGGCGCCAAGATCCATCCCAAGCGTCTGGTTGGCTCGATCACCCAGCCCGAATTCAAACGTCTCTACACCGAGCTCCGTACTGTTATGAACCTGGCGATCGAAAAAGGTGGCTCTTCCAATCATACCTACATTAATGCCGAGGGTAAAAAGGGAAGTTACATGGATTTTGCCCGCGTTTTTCGCCGTGAAGGTCTGACCTGCCCGCGCCACCCCGATGTGGAAATCATCAAATTCAAGGCCGCTGGCCGCGGGACGCACATTTGTCCGGTCTGTCAAACCCTCTAATCGCCTATGCTTTGAAACGGTTAAACGCTGGAGTATGATCAGATAAAAGGTATAAGTGAGGTGTTATGACAATACATGAACATGAGGCTCAGAGCAGTGAACAGGAACTGACAGCTGAACAGAAGCTTGCGAAAGTACAGACGGCACTTGTGCAAGCGGCTGATCGAGCGTGGCAGATTCAATCACACGAAGCAAAGCTAGATGAAAAAGATTTGCAGATCAAGGCACTCGAGGAAGAAGCAGAAGAACAGCAGAGGGTGATCGACCAACTCACAAGCGAACAACGCTACTCTATGGATCTCACTCAGGACTTAGCAGTAGAGCTTATTAATGGCGATACGGTCCAAGGGCGAGATGCAATCCAGTTGGTGGTAGATGTCAAAACCAACACGAGTGGACGGCTCGACCCAGACGAAACAACGGTGGAGGGCTACTCTCGGCGCCTGGAGCGGGTTCGAGCAGGCAGGGAAGTATTCATATTTGGTGGTGGAGATACCCTTCTAAATTCTGGTGTTATCGAGGAAGATGCAAAAGTTAAAGCATTCAAGTCGTATGACGGCAGCATCGGAGTCCAGTTTACATTTCCGCTGACTGATGTCAGTACAGGCCTCTCTTCCACTGTCGAAGTGGCGCCACTCGGTCTTGAGTTTGGCAAAGAGGCTGCTGCAGAGCGCTACCTTGAAAATGGATTAGATAAAGCGAGAGAACTCTTTCTTCAAGATCGTGACGATCTGCATGATCATCAATGGTCACTCGGGCAGCTATTGGAACGTGCTGCTGCATTCCGCCAAAGGTGTGACGATCAGGTCGACGATCAGGTCGGTGAATACCATACATTACTAGCTGAACACTCGGTTGATTTCATATGTCATCGACTCGCGACAGACACGAGTGATGCCAGGCAGATTGCGCAGCAATTCGCTCTATTTGCCCCTGAAAGAGTTCCTGAAGTTGTCACTGGGATTGTCTTGTCTACCTCAAATACGATGGGCCTCGAACGACACGAAAGTTTTTTAACTACAATGGTTGCATACCAAAAAGGCATACAAGGGAAGCGTCCAAACGATCTCGAGCTTGCCGAGGCATGGGTTGAGGTTCTGAAAACAGCTACTGGGCTATGGGCAGAGCAACAGTCAGAACAAGAATAGCGTATTTGAGTAGCGTTCGTTAGAATAGAAGTAGATGACGACACTTTTGATTGGTGAAAATAGTTTCGAGATTGAGCGTGAGCTACAGCGGATTGTGGCGGCTTTTGATGGGCGAGCCGAAAAAATCGACGGCAGCGAGCTGGAATTGAAGCAAATTCCAGATCTTCTCATGGGGGCGTCGCTGTTTGCCGACAAGCGCCTGGTGATTATTAAGGACCTGTCGCAAAACAAAACTGTCTGGACTGACTTCGCAGATTGGCTACCACGCGTCAGCGATGACATTCAACTGGTGCTCGTCGAGCCCAAGCCAGACAAGCGCATGCGGACGTTTAAAGAGCTACAAAAAGCAGCGAACGTCAAAGAATTCAAACCGTGGGGCGAGCGCGACACTCGTGTGGCTGAAGACTGGGCAGTGAAAGAAGCCAAGGCGATGGGTCTGGGACTCACCAGTGCTCTGGCGCGCAGCTTGGTGGAGCGAACTGGTATTGATCAATGGCGAGTCTTCCATGCGCTGGAAAAGCTGGCGGCGCTTGGAGATGTCTCGGCCGAGATCATCGAGGAAGTCGTTGATGCTAATCCCACCGAAAATATATTTCAATTATTCGAAACAGCTCTCAGAGGTAACTCGGCAAAAGTACACGCTATGCTTCAGACACTAGAACTCACCGAAGAAGCCTACCAATTATTTGCACTTCTGTCTGGCCAAGCCTTCCAACTGGCAGCCCTCGCCCTCAGCGACAAGCCCAGTGGGGAAGTCGCCAAAGATATCGGCGCACATCCTTTCGTGGTCTCAAAATTAGCCCCGGCTGCAAAAAAACTCGGACGTCCGGGCGCTCGGAAGATTATCGCTGCTTTTACCGAAGCCGACGATAGCATGAAGACCTCCGCCATCGATCCGTGGGTAGCGATCGAGCGAGCCTTGCTCAAGGTTGCGTCACAATAAAAAGCTCCCCTTAGGTGGGGAGCTTTTAGTGACTAAATGACGATTATTTAGTTGTTTTCTTGGCAGCTGTTTTCTTGGCTGGTGCTTTTTTAGCAGTCGCAGCTTTTGCAGCCGGCTTTTTAGCTGGTGCGGCTTTCTTCGCAACTGGTTTTTTAGCAGCGGCTGGCTTAGCGGCTGGTGCTTTGGCAGCGGTCGCTTTTTTAGCTGGAGTCAGCTTGACGCCAGCGGCTTTAGCGGCTTTGGCGAGGGAACTTTTGCGGCGAGCGGCGGTGTTTTTCTTGATCAAGCCTTTTTTAACGGCTTTGTCGATTTCACTCTGAGCTTTTGACAGGCCGTCACTAGTAGGCTTGGCAAAAAAGTCCTTTGTGGCACCCTTGATATCTTTTTTAATCGTAACGTTGCGGTCACGACGTTTGAGGGTCTGACGAGCACGTTTGATAGCTGATTTAATGATTGGCATAAATTGTTCCTTTACCTCTTAGAGTTATTAATACAATCAAGAGGTGATTATAGGGGAAAGACGCTGTTTTGTAAAGCTGGCGTTTTTGTTGACCACGGTAAACCTCTTATGGTATAGTGATGTCAAACTCAGTCAAATAAATAAAAACTAGGAAACACCACCAATGGCAGATGCATCGAGCGCCAGACAACAGATAATCGATAAGATCAAAGAATCATCGAATATTTTAGTAACGGTTGGCCAAGACCCATCGGTTGATGAGCTGTCGGCAGCTCTGGGCCTGACCATCATGCTCAACAAGCTGAAGAAACACGCCACCGCTGTGGTGAGTGGCGAGATTCCACCGGCCGTGACGTTCCTTGAGCCTGATAAAACGTTTGAAAACACCGTCGATAGCCTACGCGATTTCATCATTGCGCTCGATAAAGAAAAAGCCGACCACCTGCGCTACAAGGTAGAGGGCGACGTCGTTAAGATATTTATCACCCCGTACCGCACCACGATCACTGATGAAGACCTCGACTTCAGCCAAGGTGACTACAACGTCGAGCTAGTGCTCGCTCTTGGGGTAAAAGACGCCACGCATCTGGATAAAGCTCTCGAAGCCCACGGTAAGATCCTGCACGACGCCACTGTCGCTACTATTAGTGTCAGTGCCGAACCAAGCAACCTTGGTAGCATTGACTGGCACGACGAAATGGCGAGTAGCTTGAGCGAAATGTTGGTGAGCGTTAGCGAAGCTATAAAAGGCGATCAACCACTGCTCGACGAGCAGATCTCTACCGCACTACTGACGGGTATCGTGGCCGCAACTGATCGTTTTAGTAACGACCGAACTTCATCAAAAGTCATGACCATGTCTGCCCAACTGATGGCCGCTGGTGCCAATCAGCAACTGATTGCCGCCAAGCTGGAAGAAGCCAATGAAATCGGGGCAGCCCCCGACGATAAAGACGATACAGATACCAATGCCGATGGTACGACAACGCTGAGCGAAGACGAAGCCACCAAGGTGGATAAAACCCCTCCGGCTAAACCCCCAAAGACTAAAGAGAAGAAATCTGACTCTGCGGCAGGTGTCCTGTCGATCTCACATGAGAAAAAGGGTGACCTCGATGCAGTTGCCGAACAAGTCGCGGCTGAAAATACAGATGCCGCAGCCAAGCAAGCTGAGCTATCACTTGGTGTACCCCAAAATCCTGAAGATCAACTAGCCGAAGAACTAAAGGCAACTATACCGTCCGCCGCCGAACCCATGATGGGCGGTGTACTCAATGCCACCACCGAGCAGGCAGCCGATGACAAACGTCGCGAAGAAGCAGATGACCGCAACAAGACCATTCTGAACCACGGTGAGTCTGGCCACGCTGATGCCTCGGGTATGCCGGATACCACGCCACCATTCAACGCCAACTCAATGACTGACGACAACGAACCGCCAACGGTTGACCCACTGGCAAATGACACGCCGACGGTGCAGCTTTCGAGCCCTGTTGCGCCACCGATCGACGAGCCAGCTGCCTTTAGTGCGCCGCAACCAACACCGCCAACTCAAACACTGGCTGAGATTGATGCCGAAGCTCGTCACCCACACGAAGACGCTCGTGCCGCTGTAGACGCTGCCTTCACCGATACGACTACTCAGCCATCATCTACACCGGTGTTCGACGCAAACGGCCTGCCGCCGCTACCAGACTTTAGTACACTGCCTCCACCTCCACCACCATTGCCTGATCCATTTACACCATCAGGTTCACAGCCAAGTGGTGCGGTTCCGGCCGAGAAATTGGCAGATATCTTTGGGACACCGCCAGCTGCTGCGCCTGAGACACCAACCACGCCGCCAGCCAATGATCCTGGTCAATTCAAGATTCCTGGCCAGAACTAACGTTCAATACGGAAACATTCTTCGGACAAGCGCTCTTTACCGAGCGCTTTTCTGTTGGCGCCATCCGCTCGCTGCGATTGGTGGGCGTCAATGACGCGGTAAATCGTGTCGAGGAACGGCGACACGTCTACTCGATCGGTAATGTAGCTATCCTCTCGGGCGCGCGGCTCGTAGTAGGCGGTGCCACTGAGGGGTGCCTGGGTGCTATCAAGGCAGAAATACCAGACTTCTTTGGCTAAATACTCTTTTGCGAGGCGAGTGGTGAGGACCGAAGCGGCAACGTGATCATGGTGACCAGTCAGTCCATAAGGCTCAAATGTCATAAATGATACTTCCGGCGTCTCGGCGTAACTGGCTTGTACGGACGCAATAATTTTAGCGACATTCTCGGCTAATTCATCCTGTGAGATGTCCTGGAGGCCGCCGTCAGGATAGTGCAGGGCATGAGTCGAACTGGCACCGAGTAGTTGCGCAGCGGTCTGCCATTCTGCCAGTCGGGTGGCAGCGAGATCAGGCACAGCGTCGACGTTGACACCACCTTCGCCATCGGTAAGGAGGATGAGATGGATATCGTAGCCTTCATTCTTTAGCTTCAAGAGTGTACCGGCTGGGCCAAACGACTCGTCATCGGGATGGGCAAAAATACCAAAAATGACCTTTTTCATATGCTTAGTATAGCTTCTTTCTTCTTTTGTCACCAAAAGAAGCAAAAGTGCTGGGGCGGCTTCACGGCGCGATGAGTTCTGACGGTTCGCCGACAGGAAGCCTGCGGAACTCGCTTCACTCAGACACCCTCGGCTTGCCTCGTCGCCGATCTGTCAGCACTCTTCGGCCGCTGCAGATGCCCCAGACCCCCAACCCCATCTGGCTATTGACAAACCGTACTACTTATGCTAGTATGAGCCTATAACTCAATAAAAACAAAAAAAGGATACCACCATAATGAGCGAGACAATCAAACAGGAACAGGAAGAAACGATGCACTCGCCAACAGATATTGTTGATGAAGCAAAGGCAACCGTAGACCTGGCTGTAAATAGCGCGAATAGATCTAGTACTAGCCAGGGCCTGTGGGACAAAAACAGCGAATTGCAGATTCATGGGTACCCCGGAAGAGATCCTGAAGCCGTAAGTGCAGAGGTCAATGTTGACCAAGGTAGTTATAGTGCCGGGGTCGTTGGTGGTGAAAAGGGAGATGAATCAAGAGGACTAGGCTATGAGGTGCACGTCAGCAGGCAAGGTTATGGTGAACACGAGTTCGGGCCCAAGAATAAAGATAGAGCTGCAGAAATTATCGTGGGGCAAGCTATAAAAAACCTTGGCCCAGTCGCATTAGCCGAAGGCAATGCTAGGATAGATGAATTGCAGAACAAGAGGGATATGGTTAATTCCAAACTAGCTAGTAAATAATCCGTATAGCGATAGAGCAAGACGACAGTTGATAGCTGTCGTCTTTACTTTGTTATAATGGTCTCTAATGGAATTTGATCTCTCTGGGAGCAAGGACGGTATTTTGCTCGTCGATAAACCAGCTGGTTGGACAAGTTTTGATGTGGTGGCAAAAATCCGCGGGCAGATCCGACGTCAGTATCAGGAACAAGGCATAGGGCCTACTAAGCGTCAGCTGAAGGTCGGACACGCCGGCACACTTGATCCGTTTGCGACCGGGCTTCTCGTTGTCCTACTCGGCGATGCCACAAAAAAGGCCGATGAGTTTTTAAAGCTCGATAAAGTCTACGAAGCCACTATCCGGCTGGGGCAGACCAGCACGACAGGTGATCCAGAGGGTGACATCATCGACGTATCGGACAACCAGCCGACGAAAAGTGAGATTGAAGCGGTCTTGGCGACGTTTACGGGTGAAATCCAGCAACGACCACCCGCCTACAGCGCCATTAAAGTAAATGGCCAGCGGGCATATAAATTAGCTCGGAAAGGTGAGGTGGTGGATATTCCTGAGCGGACGATTACCGTTTATTCACTCGAGCTTCTTAGCTACGATTATCCAATGATGAAAATTCGTACCCACGTGAGCAGCGGCACCTACATCCGGACACTCGCCGAAGACATCGGCCAGGCATTGGCGACTGGAGCGTATTGCGTGGAGCTGCGACGTACCAGTATCAGTCAGTGGGATGTGCAAGCGGCGAGTAGTCTAGAAGACTTCGGCATCACCAGCTGACCTTGCTATACCACTACGCTTATGCTATAATAGTGTGATGGCTGGCTTTAGCGATCACGATCCCGCTCATCCAGATTATGAACTCTCACAAGCAGAGCTTAGGTCTCTTTCGCTCTCACTTCAGGGGGAGCTCGTGCTACACGGCGTGCCGACTGAGGTCGAAGGTGAATATCCAGCAACCCGTGGTAGCCAAAAACCCTATACTTTCTCAAAATCGTTACCGAACCAACTCATACGGGAAGTATTTTACCCCGATGATGAATCGGTCATCGTAAAAACTGGCGGCATGGCTACCTATATGACACCGCATCGAATCGAGCCGATTGACGGCGAACCCATCTTTGAGGATGTGTTTGTTGTGAGCGTTGTCCAGTTGGCTGAAACCGACATTGAATGCCGACAATCGCTATCCATTGTTAGCAAAGATGGCCACTATAGCTCATCTGCGTATACCGAATATATCAGAGGCGATGAACGGATCAGCCCCAATATGATAAGTAAGGGTGGACCACTAGACGATGATCGGAACATTGAGTTGCTAAACGACCAGGCGCAGCTTGAACGCCCACTGACGCCTGATGATGCAAAGAAGCTCCATCAGGTGATTGCATTTATCTCTGGAGCGTAGCAGCCGCTTGAAAAATGACGACTTCTCTGTTACAATACACCACTGATGATTACAAAAGAGAACAAATCACAGGCAATTACTTTGACTCAGGTTTCAAAGAACGATGTTGGCAGCCCACAAGCTCAGGCATCTATCTTGACTGCTCGTATCAAAGAGGTGACTGCACATTTGCAAACCAACAAGCACGACAACATGGCTCGTCGCGGTCTGATTCAGATGGTTGGTAAACGCAAGCGCCTCCTTAAATATCTCGAGCGTAAAGACTTTGAAGGCTACAAAGCCGTTGTCGCCAAACTAGGACTCCGCAAATAGCGGAGTTCTTTTTTGTATCTATAACATCCGCGAAATACGCGCTATACTATGGATATGAGAACTCCGAAGACGGTTATTCAACTGAGGCATGTCACGAAACGGTTCGGTCACCAAGCTGCGCTCGACAATGTCTCGTTCAGGATTCACGCCGGAGAAATTGTCGGCTTTGTAGGAGCAAACGGTGCGGGCAAGACGACGACTATTAGCACTATCATGGGATTCATTCGTCCCACCATCGGAACAGTTGAGCTATTTGGCGTTACGGTTGAGCCCCAAAGTGCCCATCAGCTACACGAGCGGATCGGTTATGCGGCAGGCGACATGGAGCTACCTGCCAGGTTGACGGCGCACCAGTACTTTTCGTTCCTACTGCACCAGTCTGATGGCGATCATGCAGAGCTGTATAAAGACCTGTGTCGTCGTTTCAAGCCGGAACTACACAAGAAGATTGGTGCACTATCGAGGGGCAACAAGCAAAAGATTGCCTTGATCGCGGCCTTTGTGACCGATCCCGAGGTCATTATCCTCGACGAGCCAACCAGCGGTCTTGACCCGATGATGCAAGAAGCCTTCTTAGACCTGGTCCGTGAGTCGAAAAAAAAGGGCAAAACCATCTTTATGTCGTCACACTACCTCACGGAGGTGGCCGATGTCTGTAGCCGGGTTATTCTGATGCGTAGCGGCGCGATCATCGAAGACGTACAGGCACTCAAACTGCTTGAAAAAAGTGGCAAGTCGGTCACGATTACCACAGGATACAAAGCGACGCGGCCGCCGAAAGACGCTATTGATGTTGAGACGGTTGCTCACAAAACAAATGTGACTATGACGTTCGTTTTTAAGGGAAGTGCCGAGGAGTTGCAGCGCTGGGTATCTAGCGTCAAACAACTGCAGGACATCGAAATTAGTGAGTATAACTTGGAGGGAGCGTTCAAATCGCTTTACGAAACAGAGGACAAACCATCATGATGCGTTCAGTTTTTCTAAAAACACTGTACGACAAGCGTTGGTTTATTTTTGGGTGGACACTAGGATTTGTGGCTCTGTCAGTGCTGATGACGTCATTTTTCCCAGCTATGCGCCAAACTGGTGCGCTCGACTCACTGCTGGCCAACATGCCAGCCGCACTTCAGGGGCTAATAGGTAATCTGGCAGACCTCAGAACGTTTCCGACCTACATCGCTTCTCAACTATTTGATATTCGCATTCCGCTCATTGCTGGCGTGATGGCAATTATTTTGGGACTTGGGCTTAGTACGGCCGAAGAAGAGCGTGGCGAGCTACGAACACTTCTGTCGCTCCCTATTAGTCGAACCAGGTTGCTGGTCGAGAAGTGGTTGGCACTATGTCTCATCATGGCTATCGGTACCGGCGGTATTGTGCTTGGTATCCTTGGGAGCGCACCCTTCATCGATGGCGCGTCGATTGAGCTCGATACACTTCTCCCGTTGGTCGCCATGACATGGCTGGTGATGGTAGCATACGGCACCGTCACTTTTGCGGCTGGATTCGCATCGGGTAGCCGCGCTGTCGCAAATACTCTTGGTATGCTCATCATCATCGGCAGCTTTATATTGTCGACTTTCGGCAAAGCGGTCGACTGGCTGGCTGATTTTGAGAAGTTCTCGCTGCTCCACTATTTCCCGGCAGTTGATATTGCCAAGGGCACTATCGATTACAACAATGTAGTTGTACTGGGAACCGTTAGTCTTGTTTCGCTGATCATCGCCATCATTCTGTTCAGACGCCGCGACGTTGCATAGACCACCAAGCGGGCACTAGGCAAAAAAACATTCTTCCTATATTATAGATTTACTATGATCCATTCAGGATCCGCTATTCGTACACGTTTGGACGAGCCAAACCTCTAACGATCTCTTATATTGCAGCTAACGGAACTTTTCTATGAAAAAAGATTTAATTATTCTTGATGAAGACAAGGATTGGGCGAAGACGCGGATTGCACAGCTTGAAAAAGAAATTCAAGCTCTCGGGCCCGCCTTTTACGATGTCTTTAACCAATCATCAGAGACGTGGCATGACAATGCGCCGTTTGATGCGTTACGTGATCATCAATCTATGCTCGATGCCGAGCTACAAAGCCTACGAGCTGTACTGCGCAGCAGCTTGCCGAGTGTGCCAAAACAAAAGCGAAGTGTCGTAGGGATAGGTAGCGCGGTAACACTGAAAGACGCAAAAGGTGTTCACAGACGGTATATAATTGCCGGCGACTGGACATACCGAGCGGGACAAACAACAGATGACGCTACCGTTATCAGCCGAGAGGCACCACTCGCACGGGAGCTCGTGGGGAAGAAAATTGGCGCAATATCGCGATTTGGTGAGATTATAGGAATTGAGACATGAGACAACTAGACAGAGCACAGGTGGAAGATGCATTGAGGCTGTACAACATTGGACGGCGGCTTCGCGGCAGTCTTCGCTATGATCTTGACGCCGTTGATTGGAGTCAGTGTGAATTTATTACGCTTACGAACAAGCAGAGGAATGAAGGAGTGCTTTTTTCGGAGGTGACCGGAGCGGGGGTGATTGCTTACCAGTTACAGAGACGCCGGGCGGGTAGTAGCGGTCGAACCGAATCAATTATTTGCGATATCTGCATGACATGGCAAGCGGGCTCGCGCTCGGCGACTATTACTTTCGAGAAGGCACGAGGCACTGCATCATTTCTGGTGTGCGCGGATCTTGCCTGCTGCGATCACGTCAGGAATAAAACATTGGATGCGCTCATCTCTCGCGAGCAGCTTCGAGAGCACATTAGCATTGAAGCGCGGATCGAGCGTTTAGAGCGCAATCTAGCGCGTATACTCAGTTAGTCATCATGGCCACAACCGCGAAGCGGCCATCGTCGGGACGATTGCCCTTTAGGAACTGGCTGTGGGAATAGTAGTTCGGATCGGCCGCTGAATCGATTGGCGAAGTCTCGATCTTGTCGTGCGTCACGCCAGCTGCGAGTAATTGTTCAGCGGTGACGTTGTGTAGGCTGCGATTATTGAAAGCGTAAACTGGATAAAAAACTTTGCTGGCGGCGGGGCTTAGCCAGACGGTGAGATTTTTCGGATCAACCCCGTGTTCGTTCACGAGAAATCCAACCGATTTAGTAGCGCCAAATTGCTCGAGATTGTGACGACCAAGATGCGATAGCATTAAAATACCTTTTGTTGGGTCATAGAGGACGGCGCCGACACAATCTGCCAGCGGCAGGAAAAGTGCATGGCCAGGTTGGGTGACTACCATAGCGTCGGCTGTCATGGTCGAGTGATGCACCGTGCCATCTCCCTTGCTTGCTTCGCTCACGGTGGCGTAGCGGCAGTAATCGGTGCCCTCGTAGACAAGTCGTACCAGCGTTGTGTCGGCGATTGCAATATCGTGGGCAGTGAGAAACACTTCGCGATTATGAGTGACGTCATCCATGTGATCGTCGGTTCGGGCTTTCATCGATCCGTCGGCGACGGTCGAGCAGAGAATTGTCGGTGGTTGCATATCTTTACTATAACAAATGAGGCCAAATTTTCGCTTTCTCTGTCGGTCCGGGGTATAATAGACACAACACGAGCCAGGCGAGGTAAGTGGTGGATACAGGTATTCTTGAATAAAGAAACTCTGCACCCGTTACTTATTCGCTCTCAAGATAGACGGCGAGTGAACAAAAAAGGAGGACGTATGTCTACAATTAACCCTACAGGCAAGGATATTATTAGTGTCAGCACTGAACTTGCCGGTAAAAAACTAACGCTCGAAGTAAACCGCGTGGGCTTTCGAACCACCGCCAGTGTCATGGTCAGCTACGGCGACACGGTCGTACTTGGTACAACTCAAGTTGGCACGCGACCAATCCAGCTCGACTATTTTCCACTCAGCGTCGATTACGAAGAAAAAATGTATGCAGCCGGCAAGATTTCTGGCAGCCGTTTTATTAAACGAGAAGGCCGTCCGAGTGACGAAGCTATCTTGATTGGTCGCATCATTGATCGTCCGATTCGCCCCCTCTTTCCAAAAGGCTACCGAGCTGAAGTCCAGGTGGTTGCCAGCGTGCTATCGATGGATCCAGCCTTTCGCCCCGACATGGTCGGTATGATTGCAGCGAGCGCTGCACTATCGATTAGCGGTGCACCATTTGATGGTCCTGTGGCTGGGCTGCGCGTCGGTCGGGTCAATGGCGAATTCAAAGCCTTCCTTAGTCCTGAAGAGCGTGAACAATCCGACCTCGATTTGGTAGTTGCCGGGATAGAAAGCGGTGTTGTGATGGTAGAAGCTGGAGCGAATCAAGTTGATGAAGAAATTGTCATCGAGGCGATTACTTGGGCACACGAAGTTATGCAGCCAGCCATCGCTCTGCAAAAAGAGCTGGCTGAAAAGGTTGCCAAGGCACCAATTGAGTACGAGCTGGTGCTTCCAAATGATGACATCCAAGCCGCAGTCGATGCCTGGGCGCACGAAAAACTCGGTGACAAGCTCCATAAACCGTACCCAGAACGCAATGAAATGATCAACGAGCTGCGCTGGAACTTTCACGAAGAAATGGCCGAAAAAGTCGGTGAGGAATATGCAGATGTCCGCGATGAATACGACGAAGCCTTCACTATGGCGCTTCATAAGGATGTCCGCAAAGGAATAGTCGAATCACAGACACGACCTGACGGCCGTAAGCTCGACGAAATCCGCCAACTGAGTTCGGAAATCGGTATTCTGCCACGAACGCACGGCTCGAGCCTGTTTACGCGCGGTGTGACACAAGGGATGAACATCGTTACTCTTGCACCTCTTAGTTTTGCTCAGATGGTTGATACTATGGAAGTCACCGATGGCGAACGCCGCTACATGCACCACTACAATGCGCCTGGCTATACTGTTGGTGAAGTTCGACGTCTTGGTTCACCAGGACGCCGCGAAATCGGCCATGGTTACCTGGCGGAACGCGCCGTTCTGCCGGTCCTGCCGAGCGAAGAAGATTTTCCGTACGCTATTCGTAGCGTCACCGAAATCATGAGCCAAAACGGCTCGACCTCAATGGCAGCGACGTGTAGTTCGGTGTTGGCACTGATGGACGCCGGAGTGCCTCTCAAAGCGCCTGTCTCGGGTATTGCTATGGGCCTCATGATGGATGGTGACAAATCGTACATTCTGAGTGATATCGCTGATGCTGAAGATTTTGCTGGAGACATGGACTTCAAGGTGACCGGAACTGACAATGGTATTACCGCTGTGCAAATGGATATGAAACTTCATGGTCTGCCAGTTTCAGTGCTCGCCGAAGCAATTCGGGCCAGTACCCCAGGCCGAAAGCACATTCTGGAGCACATGTTGACTACCATCGCCGCACCAAAGACGACGCTGAGCCCGTATGCGCCACGCATCGAGAAGATAAAGATCAACCCCGAGAAAATCGGTGCAGTGATTGGTAAGGGTGGGGAAGTCATCAATAAGATTACGGCTGAAACCGGTGCGATGATCGACATTAAAGACGACGGTCTCATCACAGTGGCGTCAAATGATGCAGCTAGTATTGAAAAAGCCCTCAACTGGATTAAGAGCTTGACCGAAGAGCCAGAAGTCGGCCGCATTTACGAAGGAACTGTCGTTAGCATCAAAGACTTCGGCGCATTCGTGAACATCCTGCCAGGCATCGATGGCATGGTGCACATTTCTGAACTGTCGAACGAACGCGTCGAGCAAGTTACCGACGTGCTACACGAAGGTCAAATCGTAAAGATAAAGCTAACCGGTATCGACGAGCGCGGTCGCCTCAGTTTGAGTCTGAAAGATGTCGAGCAGTAAACAGCAGCTTCTTGATCAGATTAAGGCAGATATTCTCAAAAAGAATATCTGTCCGGATCTTGCCAAGACGGTGACAAATCTAGTGATGGGTGATGGCAATATCGACGCCGATATTGTCTTTATTGGTGAAGCACCGGGCAAAAACGAAGACGAGCAGGGCCTGCCGTTTGTGGGCGCCGCCGGCAAGTTTCTTAACGAAATGCTAGCCGCGGCTGGTATGGACCGCAGCGATGTGTTCATTACCAACATCGTGAAATACCGTCCGCCCAACAACCGCGACCCATCACCCGAGGAAAAGAAAGCCTTTTGGCCGTATCTTTTGAAGCAACTACAGGTCATCGAGCCAAAAGTGGTCATTACGCTGGGCCGTCACAGCATGGAGTATTTTCTGCCCGATATGAAGATTGGCCAGATTCACGGCGAGGCCCAGCAGATCCAATTTGGCGATCACAAAATCGTGGTTGTACCGCTCTATCACCCAGCCGCCGCACTGTATAACGGCTCACTGCGCCAAACGCTGATCGATGATTTCCTCCAGGTGCCGAAGGTGATAGAGAAGCTCTAAACTTGCCAAAACGGGCAAAGTTTGCTACAATAGAGCTACTTGAAAGAGGGCATACAGACTTTTTCCACCCCTCACACTTGTATTTTATTTATGAAATTAACTAATTCTAAACAACAAAAGGAGAATTAACATTTATGGGTCAACGAAGACTCTCAACCCCGAAAGGTGATGACCTTTCGAAGCGGCCTCAGGGCCAACAACGACAGAAATCTAACAATACGGTACTTAACAACACGACCACCCGCAAAGGTGAAGTGTTTCGTGCTCAGCGCCGCACTAGCGAAGGCGTAAATCTGCGTGCCTCACAGCACATCATTAACGTACCGGTCAACAAATCAATCTACAACGGCTACGACGGCCGTCAGTTTAGTATTGCTGACCAAAAGAGGATGCCGCGGACTAGTGGTCCAAAGCTGCGCATCATGCCAATTGGCGGGCTCGGTGAAATGGGTATCGGCAAAAACATGATGGCGATCGAATACGATAACGAAATTATTGTGATCGACTGTGGCTTCTTATTTCCAGGCTCAGACTACCCAGGTATCAATTACATTACCCCTGATATTACGTATCTCGAAGAGAATAAGCACAAGATTAAGGCGCAAGTCTTTACGCACGGACACCTCGACCACATCGGTGCATACCGTCACGTGGCGCACCGTATTCCGGCACCAGTCTACGGATCGAAGTTTACCCTCGGCATGGTTAAACGTACCATGGAAGAAGCATCTAGTGGATATGAACCAACCTACATCGAGATGGATCCTGAGTCTCACGAACGTATCCAGGTGAGTGACAATTTCTCAATCGAACTTGTCCGGGTTAACCACTCAATCCCTGACGCAACCGCTGTCGTGGTGCGAACACCACTCGGTGTCCTGATCGACACTGGTGACTGGCGTTTCGAAGACGCTCCAGTTGACGGCAAAAAGTTCGACCTTGAGCGTATGACCGAGATTGCGGCTAAAGAAGGCATCCTCATGCTGATGAACGAAAGTACCAACTGTGAATCAGAAGGTACGCACACCCACGGCGAATTTGATATCCAGGTGAGCATGGGACAAATAATGGATAAATATCCAAATTCTCGCCTAATTCTTAGCTGTTTCAGTAGCCAGATCCACCGTATGCAGGTGATCTTGGACGAAGCTAAAAAACACGACCGCAAAGTCGCCTTTGCCGGTTACAGCATGATCCAAAACCTCGAAGTCGCACTGCGCGCCGGCACAATTAAGGTGCCGAAAGATGTCGTCGTCAAGATGGAAGACGTCGTCAAGCTACCTGACGGTAAAGTAACCATCGTCTGTACGGGTTCACAGGGTGAATTTAACGCCGTCCTCAACCGTATGGCTAGCGGTTCGCACAAGTTTATCAAGGTAAAGAACTCCGACGTTATCGCCTTCAGCTCCAACCCGATTCCTGGTAACGAGAAATACGTCGTTCGAACTGTCGACGGCCTGATGCGTGAAGGTAGTGAGGTCATCCAAAATGGCAAAACCCACCTCAGTGGCGTTGGCCCACTCCACCTTTCAGGGCACGGCTACTATGACGACCACGTCAAACTGATTAATGCCCTGAACCCAACCTACTACCTGCCAATTCACGGTGAATTCCACATGTTGGTACACAATGCCGAGCTCGCTGAAAAAGAAGCGGCTATTCCACGCGCTAACATTTTTGTGTGTGACTCGGGTGATGTCATTGAAATCACGGCCGATGGCGCCAAAAAAGCTGGCCGTATTCCCGTTGGTGGCATTATGTACGATGACAGCGGTGCAGTTGTCAGTGAAGTAGTGCTAAAAGACCGTATTCACATGGCGACCGAAGGTATGTTTATCGTGGTGCTTACTGTGGCTCGCGGCAGTGGCCGTCTGATGACCAGTCCTGATATCATTTCACGTGGCTTTATTTACCTGCGCGACAGTGAAGAACTGATGGGACTAATTCGCCAATACCTGAAGCAAAAGGTTTCTCGTGGCTTCGGCACCAAGAAGTTTGATATCGATCAGACTAAGAAAGAGATCAAAGACGAGATTACCCATATTCTGTATGACCAGACGCGTCGCACACCTATCGTTATCCCTGTGATCAACGAAATTGGCGGTGGCGGCAACGGCGGGGGACAGAACCGTCAGTCGAACGAAGGACGCGATAACCGTGGTCCACGTCGCAGTAACGATGCTCGTCCTCAGCAACCAGAGCCAGTCATGGACGAGACGCTTGAACCGCTTATCATGCCAGTACCGACTGCCTTTCCAGCTCCTGTAGTCCCAGACTCAGAAGCGACCGAACCTCGCGTTCGTACCGATAACCGCGGCTACTAGTTAATCTTACTTTTGATAAAAGTACCAAAAATGTTCTTTCTCTCGGGAAAGAACCAAACCGCCTTCTTTTGACTTGAATCAAAAGAAGCAAAAGTTCAAGTCCTAACTCATGTTCAACCGGGTCGTCGTTGTAAAACCCGACAATCATCGAAAGAACTCGGCGCATCAGTTGTGCCACTGGCACAACTGGCCTGCCTCAAACACCTTTCGATTTTATAAGATTGTCAGTTTTACCAACGTCGCCGCCGCGTGCCCCTGAGAAGGACACCCCGGGCTTCGCGCCGAAGGCCGTATACCGTGTAGTAATGTGTAACTTCCGGGAGCCAGCTCTGGACATCTGCAACCTCCCTGCGAAAAGTGAGCCGGTAGGCTTTCGTTCTATGTTGAGAGGTGTCTGAGGTTAAGCGAGTTCTCGAAACAACGAACAGCCTAGTGGTGATACTTTTCCAGAGGGGTGAAGCCGTCCAGGAGTTTTTGTTACTTTTTACGATTAAAAAGTAAGAGACATTTGGTTTTTTAGTAAAGAACAAACCAAACCATAAGCCTCTTGCAAAATGTAGTAAATTTTGCTATAATGCAAGTATTCGAGCGAATAGTCAAGCTTGCTTGCGGTATTCCGAGAATACGCAGCATTACATCTAGATATAAGATATAATATGCGATATCAATAAAGTGATAAACCGCTTATAATAAAGAATACTATGGCAAAGAAAAGAAAAACTTCTAGGAAAAGAACCGCCGCTAAAAAAGTTACCCCTCAGCACAAGTTGCCAGAGGGCTTTTGGGCACAGGTCGGCGCGATTTCGCTGATCGCGATCTCTATCTTGTTTGTGGTGGCCTGGTTCGGCGCTGGCGGCCCAGTACTCGAGTGGGTTCACCAAGCCTCCCTTTCCACCCTCGGCTACGCCGTCTACATCGTGCCACTGCTATTTCTCTACGTAGCCATCGAAGTCTTTCGCGCTGAAGAGAACAAACTACCGTTTGTCATGAAACTTGGCACCGCTCTTTTGATTGTCTGGTTTGCGGGTCTATTTGGCCTCATGAAAGATGAGGGTGGTATCAAGAGTCTCGGAGGATTTGTCGGCGATGTCCTCAATAGTGCGCTTTCCTCACTCGTGAATGGCGGCGTGGCGGTCTTTATATATGTACTGCTTATCCTCATTACGATGCTGTTTGTTTTTCGACTTTCACCGATTGCCATTATCAAGAAGCTATGGGAACTAATGCGCCGCGATACCAGTGAAGAGGAAGCCAATGTGAAAATCATGCGCGAAGCCCAAGAAGCGGCGGCTCCAAAGTCGACCAAACTTGGTGACTTCAAGATGAATGCTGGCGTGCCAACGCTCAGTCCTGAGGACGATGGCAAGTCATCTCGCTTATCAACACTTCGTGGCAGCATAAAGCAGGACAAGGTAGCCGAAGAAAGAGCTGCCCTTGTAGCCGTCAGCGATCCGAACTGGAAAGCGCCGGGTCTCGACTTACTCGAGAAGAAACAAAGCCCAGCCGACGCGGGCGACGTGCAGCACAATGCCCAGATCATTAAAGATACCCTGGCTGAGTTTAGTATTGATGTTGAAATGGAAGGGGCCAACATTGGCCCGAAAGTGACCCAGTATACCCTCCGTCCACCGAGTGGCGTGAAGCTAACGCGTATTACGGCACTGGAAACCAACATCGCGCTTAACCTAGCTGCCCAAACGCTGCGTATCGAAGCGCCAATCCCTGGCCAGCGCGCGGTGGGTATTGAAGTACCAAACCGCAAGGCTGCCGACGTGCGCCTGCACGGCATCCTTAGTTCACGTCAGTGGCAATCGAGCCACGAGCCGCTGAGTTTTGCGATTGGCAAAGACATTTCTGGTGAAGCCGTCATCGGAGAGCTCAACAAAATGCCCCACTTGCTAATCGCTGGTCAGACGGGTAGTGGTAAGTCGGTCATGATAAATACGTTGCTGACAAGCCTGCTATATCGCAACAGCCCAAGCGACATGAAGCTGATTTTGGTGGACCCAAAACAAGTGGAGATGGCGCCCTACGAAGACATCCCACACCTGCTCACACCTGTAATCACTGAACCTGAAAAGACAATTAGCGCTCTGAAATGGGCAGTCAATGAGATGCAACGTCGCTACTCGCTGCTGGCCGAAGAAAAACTGCGCGATATCAAGAGCTACAACGACAAGATACAGGCTCACGCCACCAAGATTTCGGTGGCTGACGAAGATGGCAACCTGCATCAACACGATGAGGGTGCCATGCCATACATTATCATCGTCATCGACGAGTTGGCTGACCTGATGATGGTAGCTGCTCGCGACGTTGAAGCGCTCATCGTGCGTCTAGCTCAAAAAGCCCGTGCTGTCGGTATCCACCTGGTGCTGGCGACCCAACGCCCAAGTGTCGACGTCATTACCGGCCTCATCAAGGCCAATATTCCGGCCCGTATCGCTTTTACAGTAGCCAGCCAGGTTGACAGTCGCACAATCTTAGATCAGGCCGGAGCGGAAAAGCTGCTAGGCCAGGGTGACATGCTGATGCTGACGCCAAGCATGAGCAAGCCACGCCGTATCCAGGGTGCTTGGGTAATGGACGAGGAAGTCAGCAAGATCACCGATCACCTGCGTCTGCAGTCGGCGCCTCAGTACAATGACGAAATTGTCTCGCAGCCCGTCCAGCTCAATGGCAAGGGTGGCGTCGTGATGGACTTTGATCACGCCGATGGTGACGATATGTACAAAGACGCTATCCGTGTCGTGATCGACAGTAAAAAGGCGAGTACCAGCCTATTGCAGCGCCGCCTGCGCATCGGCTACGCCCGCGCCGCTCGTATCATCGAAGAGATGGAAGAGCAGGGCGTGATTGGTCCTGCTGACGGCTCTCGCCCCCGCGAAGTCCTTATCTCCAGCATGGATGATCTGGGCGCAACCTCTGACGACTTCTAGCGTTTTCCACAGTTTCTTGTTATAATACAAGGGTTAATAACTCGGCTTATGCATCGACATAAGCATCAGGTACGGCTCATTCACATCATTCGTCACTGTTAGCGCACATCAGAGCGGCTGAAAAGACGATATTCCGCTATCGACGTAGTCATCACTACGTCTCTATCGGAGATATCGCTTTTCGCTCACTCTGTCTGCACACTACCAGCAACGATGATGCAAACGAGACGTACAAAGATTCCAGAGGAGGAAATCTATGAAAGATTACGAACTAACCGTTCTGATCCACCCAGATCTAGAAACAGATCTAGAAACCCCACTCGGCAAGGTGCGCACGATTGTGACCAACGCTGGTGGTGAAATAGTAAAAGAAGACAACTGGGGCAAGAAAAAGCTTGCCTACCGTATTAAAGGCGAGTCATTTGCTGTCTATGTGTACATGGACGTGAAACTGCCAGCCGATGCACTTCTGAAGATCAGCAATACGCTGAACATTACTGACGAAGTCCTACGCTATCTACTTGTTACTGTTGATGAAAAGGGTCGCAAGGCTCTCGAGGAAGCAAAAGCTAGCGCGTCTACCACTGACGCGGAAAGTGAGGGGTAAACTCTATGGCACGCAGCATTAACCAAGTCATCCTTCTTGGCCGCTTAACCCGCGACCCAGAAGCTCGTACGACTTCAACTGGCAAAACTGTCGTCAGCTTTAGCCTGGCGGTTGATCGCCAAGGCTCAGACGACCAAGCTGATTTCTTTGATATCACTGCTTGGGAGAAGCTCGGTGAACTAGTAACGCAGTACCTTTCAAAAGGTCGCCGTGTCCTCGTACAGGGCCGTTTGCGCCAAGACAGCTGGGATGACAAAGAAACCGGCAAGAAACGCTCACGCGTTGAAGTAACCGCTACTGACGTGACCTTCCTTGATGGTCCAGCCGGCGACGGTGCCAGTGCACCAGCCGCTGCTTCAACAGGCAGCAACAAGAAATCTGACGATGTCGTTATTGAAGACATCGACGACAAACCTATCGACTTAAGCGAAATTCCATTCTAGGAGAATATGAATCATGGCAATTAAACGAGCAAAAAAAGATACTCCAGCGTACTTTGACTACAAAGACGTCAAGACTCTGCAGCACTACATCAACATCTATGGACAGATTGAGCCGATTGCAAAGACCGGTCTCAACGCCAAGCAGCAACGCCAACTAGCCACGGCTATTAAGCGCGCGCGTCACCTTGGCATGCTGCCATTTGTTACCCAAGGCTAGCCAAAGACTGTCATGCGACAACTTCGGGTAAGCTTGGGACTCATCCAAAAAGGCGAGGATTATTTTCTGCAACTGCGAGGTAATGATCCTGCCATTGGTGCCGCTGGCCTGATCGGTACGTTTGGAGGTAAAATCAAACTAGGTGAAGAACCTGACGAGGCGGTTAGCCGGGAAATTGGCGAGGAAACCTCCCTGAATACCGAGCCAAATGACTTTGCGTTCATTGGTGACATTACGGTCGTATCTGATTATCAGAACGAGACAACTGAGATAGTGGCCTCAGTTTTCAGCTTACCTTTGCCGGGTGATACAGCGGTTATCGCCAAAGAAGGCGAACTAGTCATAATGACAAAAGAAGCCGCTTTGCGTGATCGGCACCGGCTCACACCGGCTACCCGTGTCGTATTTGAAGAATTAATATAGAAGGAAACAAGGTATGTACCAACCAACTGATCTCAAAAAGGGAACTGTAATCCAACTCGACGGCAAGCCGTTTCGCGTGACCGATTATAGCCAGAAAGTAATGGGACGGGGTGGTAGCATTGTGAACGTCAAGCTCAAGAACCTGATTGACGGCAGTGTTATTCCGAAGACTTTCAAAGGCCAGGACAAGATTGAACCTGCCGAAGTGAACAATAAAAGTGTTCAATATCTTTATAACGATGGTGCTCAATTTTACTTCATGGACCCCGAGAGTTTCGAGCAATTTGAGCTCGGCGCCGATGTTGTTGACGACGCCACGAAGTATCTAAAGGAAGGCGACAACCTCAACCTTCAATTCTTTGACGGCAAGGTTATCACCGTGGAGCTACCTAAGAATCTGTACCTCGAAGTCACCTACACGGAGGATGTGGTGAAGGGTGATACCTCGGGCGCCGTCCTCAAGGACGCGACGCTTGAAACTGGCCTTTCACTCAAAGTTCCGGCTTTTATCAAGGTTGGTGATGTTATCTCGGTCGACACGACGACTGGCGACTACCGCGAACGCAAGAAATAAGCGTAAGCGAAATAGTGCTATACTAAAGCACATGAAAACGGTAAAAAAGCCGACAAAAACAAACAAGCCGATGCATCCTCTCCACCCCAGGCGAGTCAAAGCGACCGTATCGCGCCACTACTTTTCATACATGCCGAATAAAAAACGCCACCGTGTGCTTATATGGGTGGCGTTTTTAGCGACCTCGGCGATAATCGCTGCACAGCTGCTATATCCGCTCGATCGTGCTCTACCGCTGGCGCGGATTAATGACACGCCCGTGGGGTGGAGCAATCACGATACGATGGCGAAACTTATTAATGATCAGTTTGATGCTACCAAGGTTAAACTAACCATTGGAAAAGATAAATCGGTCGTCTATCCGCTGAAAATTGCCGGTAGTGAGCCAAACGTCGAGGCCATGATTACGCAGCTGAGCGACTACCCGCTGTGGCTGCGCTACATTCCGTTCTCTGTTTTCTGGCGAGTACAGGTGACGCAGGCAAATGTTTCTTACTCCAGTGCGGTACTCAAAGAATTCAGCACGAAAGCCAGTAAAGAGCTCAGCTTTGAGCCGGTCAACGCTCGTCTGGCCATCAAAGACGGCGTTCTACTAGCTACACCCGACGTGTCAGGTAGCCAAGTTTCAGCTGTTCAATTGAACGAAGCCCTTCGAGGCACTTCTATCAAGCTCGGGGCCAAAAACACAGTAGTGGTGCCGTCAAAGCGAACTGAAGCGGCTATGACCACAAGCGACTTCGCGGCCGTCAGGGTTCGGGCCGAGGCAGCGCTGGCGAGAACGATCCATATTACGGCCGACGATCAGACGTTTACTCCCACGCGAGCCGTGGTTGCCTCGTGGCTGGTTATCGGGACAGACGCAGATGGAAACGCGACTCTTACTGTCGACCCCGCGCGGGTGAATAGCTATCTCGATGAAGTGAATGCCACAGTCGGTACGCCGGCCGGCCAAACCAATATCACCATCGTGAACGGTCGCGAGACGGGGAGAACAGTAGGCTCACTTGGCCGCGGCATCAGCCACGACCCGCTGCTCGTACAGATCTCTGAGGTACTGGTCGACGGCAAGGGTAGCCCGGTGATGACCGCGGAATTTGTTGATATCCAACCAGGCATTATCTATAACAGTAAGTACACCACCACCCAGGAAGGCTTGCAGGCGTACGTAGACGACCTTAGTCGGACTAAAAATGTTCGCATCTCGATCCAGCAACTGAATGGTGGTCGATGGACAGCGAATGCCCGAGCGGATGAATCGACGCCGAGCGCCAGCACCTTCAAACTCTTTATTGCCCTGATGCTGTTTGACAAGATGGACAAGGGCGAGATTCACTGGGATGATCCGATGCTCGATACCACCGTGTCGGGCTGTTTTAATCGCATGACCATCGCTTCGACCAATCCGTGTGCTATAAAATGGATTGACGATTGGGGTAGGGATAACATCAATGCGTTTGTCTATGCCCACGGCTTTAGCCAAGGGACGGCGTTTACAGCTGGAGAAGCTGTTCGTACGACAGCCGCCGACCTAACGCGGTATATGATCGGTCTCTACGATGGCAGCATCGTCAAAGAACCGTATCGCGATCGCTTACTGCACAATCTCTTCATTCATCCATACCAAGACGGGGTTCCAACTGGCAGTGCCGGTATCGTTCACAATAAAGTCGGATTTTTGTGGGATTACGTTCATGATTCAGCCATCGTGGAGCATCCGCGCGGCACCTATGTCATGACGGTCATGACAAAAGGCCAGTCCTACCGGGCCATTGCGAACATTACGCGCGAAGTTGAGCGCATTATGTATCCGTAATCGATGCTATGATAGGTGATAGATGCAACGACAACGTCTCGATAAAGAATTAATGCAGCGCGGTCTGACGACCAGCCGCTCACAGGCAGAGAACTGGATAAAACTCGGTCTTATTACCGTCAATGGTGCCATTACCAAACGGCCGAGCCACTCAGTTCATAGTGGCGACGTCATTGTACTGAAGGCTGGCGAGCGCTATGTTAGCCGAGCCGGTCTGAAACTCGCCAGCGTTGCCCAGCTTCTGAAGCTTGACTTTCGCAGCGCGGTGGTCCTCGACGTCGGCAGTAGTACGGGTGGTTTTACCGACTATGCCCTGCAGCACGGCGCCAAAAAAGTGATTGCGGTTGATGTTGGTACCGAACAGCTTCATCCCAGCCTGCGACGCGACCGCCGGATAGAGCTCCACGAAAAGACCGACATTCGAGATTTCACCCCGCGTGAGCCAGTTGACATTGTCGTTATGGACGTTAGTTTCATTAGCCTACGCGAGATTCTACCGCATATTGCGTCGGTCGCGACTCACGAGACGCAGATCGTGGCCATGGTAAAACCGCAGTTTGAAGCCGGGCGAGAACAGATCAATAAAGGCATTATCAAGAACGATTCCGTGCGCCGCCAGATCTTAAAAGACTTTGAGATGTGGGCGAAACAGCTATTTGTCATCAATGACAAACGCGACAGTGAAGTGGCGGGTGGCAAAGGCAATCGTGAGCGATTTTATTTGCTGCAAAAGCTTAAGTAGACACACTTTTAAACGTTGAAACGGAATTCGACAATGTCGCCTGGGCGCATGACGTACTCTTTGCCTTCGGTGCGGGCTTTACCGGCTTGTTTGGCGGCCGTTTCGGAGCCAGCGGCGACTAGGTCGTCGAAATCGATTACCTGAGCGGCGATAAAACCGCGTTCGAAGTCGGTGTGAATCACACCTGCAGCTTGGGGAGCAGTGGCACCTTTTTGAACGGTCCAGGCACGGATTTCTTTTGGCCCTGCAGTCAGATAACTCTGAAGACCGAGAATATCGTAGGCGGCATGAATCATTTGCTGAAGACCAGTTTCTTTGACGCCGTAACTCTCGAGTAGTTCCTGAGCGTCAGCCGGGTCGAGGCCTTTTAGCTCGTCTTCTAGTTTGGCACAGACAAACAGGCTGCGGGCGGGCGCTACAAGGGCGGTGAGAGCTTGCTGCTTGGCGGTATCTGTCAGCGTGGCTTCATCAACGTTAAAAGCGTAGATAACGGGCTTGGCGGTGAGCAAGTGAAGATCGGCGATGATCTCTTCGTCGAGTGAGGGCAGCGAGCTTAGTGGCGTGCCTGCTTCCAGATGCCTAAGCAAAGTTTCCAGGTACGCCGCCTGCTCACGAGCAGCCGGTTTCGACTTGGCTTCTTTTTGCAATTTTGGCAACCGATTTTCAATCGTCTGCATATCCGCCAAGATCAGCTCGGTGTTGATGATCTCAATATCGCTTTTCGGGTCAACGGCATCGGCCACATGCACCACGTCCGGGTCGTCAAAAGCTCGCACGATATGAACAATGGCCTCACATTGACGAATATTTGCTAGGAATTTGTTGCCAAGACCTTCGCCCTTGCTGGCTCCGGCCACGAGTCCGGCGATATCGACAAATGTTACCGTAGCGGGGAGGACTTTGCCTGATCCATAGATTTCCTTCAGGGTAGCCAGGCGCTCGTCGGGCACAGGCACGATACCGGTATTTGGCTCAATCGTTGCAAACGGGTAATTAGCCGCCAGAATGTCATTATTCGTCAACGCATTAAAAAGTGTCGACTTGCCGACATTGGGAAGACCAACGATACCAATTGATAGACTCACAGTAACTATCAATTATAACAGAGGTACGGTGAAAATACCTTCAAAAAAGTATTTTTACACCTACGCCAATGTGCTACCATAAGCAGTAACATGAAGTGGTTAAAACAGCTAAAAAGAGTACATAAGAAAAAGCTTTTTTTAGTAGCGGTAACTACACTTATTATCGTAGGTTGTGGAGCAGCATATTTGTTGTGGCATGTTTCTAAGAAGCAAGATATTGCCACACCAGAACAGAGAGTAACAGAGATCGTGGAAAATGCTACGACGCCTAGTAATCAGGCGACAGCACAAAAAAAACTTAAAGAGTTAGCTGACGGAGAGAAAGACACGAATAACAAGCTCGTATACTTGTCTGGATCCGCTGACTTGTACTTCAATACAAGTGACTATAAAAGCGGTCTTGAGGTAACGAAACAGATTGAAGCATTGCGACAGACTGCTCTTAGTGCTGGTAGTGTTGCTGAGGCCTACATGCAGCTTGGGGATTTCAAGAATGCAGCAAAATATTACGGGATTGCTGCCAGCAGAAGTGATAAGCCAACAAGAGAGACGGAGCGCGCGCCATATAATGACTATATGATTATGAAGCGACAAGCGGAGGCTAAAATATAATGAAGATAAAAATATATTTAGGTCTGCTAAGCGTCTTTCTGGGTGCTATGCTGCTAACGACTAGCTCCGCTCATGCAGTGAGTGGAGACTGCTATTTTCCCGCTGGAGCTGGCCCTGTTGGAAGCGGTGGCGTGTGTTCAGAGGAGGGTCTGGGTGATTACGGCATCAACGACATCCTTACTGGAAGAGATATTAACGGCAATGGACAAGCGATCCCAGCCTCTGTCAACAGTAAGCCTGAGTTCATCAACTTCATAGTGGGTAGATTCCATAGTGATAATGTACAGGACAGGATCGGGGCGGCATTTATTATACAAGAGATGCGCGGTTCTCATGCGTGGCCCAATGACGCGAATATAGACGACTGGATAGCCCGTATGCAACAAGCAAGTGTGTCAGTTTCAAAAGTATGGGACGGCTCTGTTGGGCGAACTTCTTGGTATGATAACGACAAGGGAAATACATTTTATGGTGATCATCCGAATGTTGGTCGGATGGTTATGGTTGTGCGGCAGGATGGAAGAGTAAAGGCAAAGATCGAAGTTCTTTGCGGTAATATGGTGGCTGGTGCAGTTCCTATAGAGTTGAGAACTAACTGGGAGGCGATACCGAAGTCTTCTGCAGATAAGCCTGTCGTGAAGCCGGGTGGAAATGTTCATTGGGATCACAGCATAAAGAATATGGGTCCTGATAATACATCCGAACCAATCTATTGGGAAATAAAACAATTCAAAAAAGAAAATGGGGCACCGAATGAGGTAGGTGTCACTATAGCTAGCGATACCATCGGAAAGAATAGAGCGAAGGGAGATATCTTACTAAGAACAAAAGGTTATCTCAATGTACCGGCGAGTGATCTTGGCAAACGAATATGTCAGTACATACGCTTTAAGCCGTACGCGGTGGTTAATAATGACGTCAAAGATTCATCCTTCAGATCATCAAATCCCGTGTGTGTGCCGGTGAAACAGAATATAGTTGGCGGTGATTTTGTACCAAGCGCTGCTGTTGATAGGGATTTTGCTGAGCCAAACACGCAGTATGGCTGGAAAGCAAGTGTAACAGATGGATTCATTCCGCTGAGCCAGCACCCACACCCGCCTGAACCTCAAAATGAGAGTACGATAACCTGGGAAGTTCGCGAGATAGTGTACCCACCAGATAATACGAGTAGTTATGCCGGTGGGACCGGACCCTTTGTATGCCCAGTTGCTCCTGGCGACTGCTCCATAAAGAACGGCGCGATGCATGCTCACAAGCATCCAGGTGGCTCGGTATTCTTCCCGGGTCCGGGTGAGGACGACTGGAAAATGGAGACAGTACCAGATAACTTGGCATCCGGTACTCGGATCTGTTACGTATCTTCGGTAAAGTTGCCGAAGGAGCTCGACCCCCAGCTATACCGGCACTGGTACGACAACTATTACTGGGAGCAAACCGGGACGGATAGTAACGGTGACCCGATATACGGGTGGGTGAATCATCCATATTACGAGGACGAGACTGTTTATAAGGATGAATCAACCAGGCAATGGAGACATAGTACAGAAGAGTGTGTTACGGTTGCCAAACGACCGCGAGTGCAAATCAGAGGTGAGGACGTTGCAGTGCGAGGTAACATTATTACTGGAGTGAGCACTTACAAAGATGATGGAAAAACGTTCGGTAGCTGGGTAGAGTACGGCGCATTCTCGTTGGGTGAGAATGAGTTTAGCGCCTCGGGAGCAGCCTATAATGAAGGTTCTGCAAGCGACAGATCAGCCTGGAGTAAGCTGACGTTTGCAAACAAAAATGACGACGCTTCATATGGTAACTTTGGATCCATCCCTGAACCGCCAAAGATAGCTGAGTACTATGCCTCAAAGGTGACGGGTCCCTGGAATGGTAGTATCCTCGGTGATGGCGGTATCTTCTCGGCAGGATCAACCTCAGTCAGTGGCACGGGGGTGAGTAAGCCATATGTCATATACTCAAGTGGAGACGTGACGATAGATCATAACATCGAATATAGCAATGGGCCTTTCGATTCCGCCGCAAGATTGCCACAGGTAATTATCATCGCTAAAAAAATCAAGATTACTGGGAATGTTACGAAGGTTGATGCCTGGTTGATTACAACGGTTAATGGTGTAGACCACGGGAGTATCAACACATGCTCTGACCTTGGAGACAGAGTTCCGTTAGCTGATAATGACTGCAAACTCCCGCTTGTAGTGAATGGACCTGTTGTCACTGGTAGTCTGTACCTTCGGCGGACGTATGGTGCAAAGCCTTTTATTGACAGAGGAGCGCCTGCGGAAATATTTAGACTTCGTCCTGATGCGTTTATATGGGGCTATGGTCAATCAAGCTCAGACTCGGTAGCTCAAACGGTTGATATCTCGGAACTACCACCGCGCTTCTAACCTAAGTATTTTACACTTGCGGATACCACTTACGCTTATGTATAATGAGAGACAATATGATACTAAAAAGCGTGGGTAACTTCTTTGCACTGGATATCGGTACGAATGCAGTACGTGTAGTCCAATTAGCGCGCAGCGGAAGTGGCTGGACGCTGCAGCACTACGGCTACGCCCCTGTAGATAGTAAACTTACCTCAGCAAACTCCGTTGATGCCCAGCGCCGACTTGGCGAGATTATCATGACGGCCGTAGGGCAGAGCGGCATTCGTACCAAAGATGTCGTGATCGGTTTGCCGTCACAAAAGACCTTTACGACAGTCATCGACGTGCCCGTCATGCCCGAGAGCGAGCTCCGTAGCACCATCAAGTATCAGATCGACCAGTACATCCCAATGTCTATCGATGAAGCTAAGGTCGATTGGGTACTGCTTGGCCAGTCTGCTCACGACCCCAAGAAGCAAGAGGTGTTGCTGGCGAGTACGGCCAACACCTATGCCGAAGAGCGCCTCGAGTTTGTTGAAGGTCTGGGGCTCAACGTCATCGGCGCTGAACCTGATCCGATCGCCATGATTCGATCACTACTCCCCACTAATGTCCAAGACGCTCGCCTTATCGTTGATATGGGAGACCAGTCAACCGATATTGCGATTACTTACGGCAACGCACCGCGCTTGGTTCGTACGGTTCCGATCGGCCTTCAGTCGCTTATTAAAACGGCGGTCCAGAACCTGAACGTGCAAGAAGACCAAGCCCGACAATTTATTTTGAAATTCGGTCTCACCCCCGATCGACTCGAAGGTCAAGTCCTGCGTGCGCTCGAGAGTACCCTTGATAACTTCGCCAGCGAACTTATCAAATCGATCAAATTCTTCCAGACACGCTATCCAAACATTGCTATCGGTGGCGTACTACTATCGGGCTTTGCTAGTACCGTCCCACAATTTAGCGAATATGTGACCGCCAAGGTTGGTGTTGCTTCAAGCCTCGCTAACCCATGGCAAGCTGTCTCGGTATCACAAAAAGACCAACAGCAACTCGCGCCCGTATCGGCTGAGTTTGCCACCGTGATTGGTCTGGCGCAGCGGAGTAATAAATCATGATTGAAATTAACCTTGTTCCCGACGTCAAACAAGAATTGATCCGCGCTCAGCGACTGCGGGCTACGGTGATATCGATGGCGACGCTCATTGGTATTGTGTCGGGCGGGGTAGTGGTGGTCTTGTCTCTCTATGTCTTTGGTGCTCAGACTTTGCGATCGTCACTTGCTGACAACGCCATCAAGAGCGAGCAAGAAAAGATAACCAAGGTAGATGGCCTCGACAATGCGCTAACGATCCAGGCGCAGCTTCAGAAACTATCTGAGTTAAGCAAGGACCGCCAAGTTAATTCTCGTATCTTCGATCTTCTAACTGCAATTGTGCCATCGGCTACTAATTCGATCGCAATCAGTAAAACTTCCGTCAACACGGACAATAGAACTATTGATATCGAGGCTCAGGCAGACAGTGGCTATGCTGCACTCGAAGCATTTCTTAAAACAATCGAAGCGACACGATTTGAGTATTCAGTGGACAACTCGACAAAGTCAGTCGCACTTGCTTCTCATATCTCTGACAGTGGTCGAAGCTACGGTGAGGATGCCAGCGGCAAGAAAGTCCTTCGTTTCACCGTAAGTTTCGTATATCCAGATGAGCTATTTATGCGCTCAGTAACCAATGCTACGATTGTGGGACCAGAGCGTAAGAATGTGACCGATTCATTTGAGGGTGTGCCAGCAAGTCTATTCACGTCACGCGCTGCCGACAACAAAGAGGGGAATAACTAGTATGGCACAAGATAGAGCGCTCCGTAAAAGGCAGCAAATAGCCAATGCTAACCGCACGATGTTTATAACCGTCGCTGCGGCCTCCGCGTTAGTCGGGGTGGCAGTAGTCATCTCAATCTTCCTGGGTCAAAAGTTACTCTTTAACGAAAAGGTGCTCAGCGAGAAACAGCGTACTATCAGCACACTTCAGAAAAATAATGGAGTAGCCAGTGCACTCAAAGATAGTGTACGCGTTCTCAATACTAATCAGGCCCTCACGGATTCAAAGGCGCTGCCCGACGACCAGCCGCTTCGTGTGGTATTAGATGCGTTACCGTCTGACGCCAACTCCTCTGCATTTGGTGCTTCCTTGCAGCAAGTTCTGCTGGTTGGAAGCGATATAAGTATTGATACGCTCACCGTTAATCCGGTAGCGGGTGTCGAATCCACTGCTTCAGACACGACCGCCACGGATGCGGTAACCACAGGAGATAACACTATCACCTTCAGCTTCTCGGTCTCAACCTCGTCCGAAGGGGCAGATAACCTCCGTCAACTACTGCAGCGACTAGAACACTCAATACGAATCGTTCATGTGGCCAGCTACGAGATCGAGCGACAAGGTCCGCGCTTGGTCCTCAAAGCAACCGCTGAAGTTTACTATCAGCCCGAAACAACTGCGACGCTAAAAGATAAGGTGGTAAAGCCATGAAGAAGACCGATGTAGCAATGATTATCCTGATCGCTTCTCTGAGCGTGCTCGCAGCTTATTTTATCGCTAGATCGCTGCCAGTATTTAAGGACGCCAATCAACCGGTCAAGGTCAAGACAGCCACAGCATTTACAGATAAGATTCCAGAACCAGATGAATCATTATTCAATCCAGATGCGATTAATCCAACCGTTGAGGTGATCATTGGTGGCCCTACTCAAGAATCAGCCACGCAGGGGCGATAGGCGTTCGCTCTATGTCCCTCATGACAACCGATCTGCAAGAAAAACTCGTCACTCTCCTCGTCGAAGAGGGTCTTGTCGACCAAGCGGTCATTGATCAGGCCAGGCAGACGGCCGAAACGAAGCAGCAGCCCGTGCTCAATGTCCTCACCGAAATAGGTGCGGTTGACAGTGAGCTGCTGGCGCATGCCACGGCTCAAGCATCAGGCGTACCATACGTGAATCTCACAAACTCGATTGTTAGCCAAGAAATCTTGGCTCTCATTCCAAAAGACATCGCCGAGCGTTTTATGGCAGTACCACTCGCCGAGATACAGAACCGTCTGGCTGTTGCCATGATCGATGCCAACAACGTCCAGGCAGTCGATTATCTCTCGAACAAGATCCAACGCCCCCTCAAGGTCTTTATGGCTTCCGAAGCCGGTGTCCGGCACATCATTGATCAATACAAGACAGATCTATCAACGGTTGACGCCGCCGCTGTGGCGTCGGAAGAAGACGCTGTCACCGCCGAGAGCAATAACATCAAGACAATCGTGCAAGACTCACCGATCAGCCGTGCACTCACGACTATTCTGGAATATGCCGTTAAGACTCGTTCGAGTGACGTGCATATTGAACCACTCGAGAACTCGCTCAAAATCCGTTGTCGCGTCGATGGTGTGCTTCGTGAGATCATGCAGCTGCCAAAAAGTATCGAGCCAGCCCTGGTTAGCCGTATAAAAATTTTATCCAATCTAAAGATTGATGAACACCGTACCCCCCAGGATGGTCAGTTTGCGGTTAATATCGCTAATAAAGAGGTTGACCTCCGTATCGCCATTAGTCCCGTTGTGTGGGGCGAGCAGGTGGTGATCCGTTTGCTCGATAAAACAGGTAACAGCTTCGATCTTGAACAGATGGGTTACGCCGGTCGTGCGCTACGCGCTATTCGAAAAGGTATGAAACGCCCAAGCGGCATGGTGCTGACATCAGGCCCAACTGGCTCGGGTAAATCAACCAGCCTGTATGCCGTCATCAAAGAAATCAAGAACGACACCGTCAATATTGTGACGTTGGAAGATCCTGTTGAATACAAAATGGAAGGAGTTAACCAGATTCAGGTGAATGGTGACGTCGGTCTGACTTTTGCGAGTGGTTTGCGTTCAATCTTGCGACAAGACCCTGACATTGTGATGGTCGGGGAGATTCGTGACTCGGAGACAGCAAACCTCGCAGTGCAGGCTGCTCTGACAGGTCACTTGGTCTTTAGTACCTTGCACACCAACTCCGCTGCCGGTGTCTTACCGCGCCTGCTCGACATGGGTATTGAGCCGTTCTTGATAGCCAGCACTATCAATACGATCATTGGCCAACGTCTTATCCGCCGCGTCACGCCCAAACGTGATGCCTATAACTCTTCGCCGATCGAAACGCAAAATATTCTCACGACCGTGGGACACTTGCTACCGAAGACAAAAGAGGATGTCCAGCGCGTTTCTGAAGATCTTGGCTATAAAGACTTGCCTCTAGCGGGTCAAAACGCTTATACTTTAGTCAAGGGTAAAGATACTCCCGCAACGCCACGTGGTTTCTCGGGGCGAGCTGGCCTCTACGAAGTGATGGACGTGAATGAAGAGATTCAGAAACTGATCGTCAATCGAGCTACCAGTGCCGAGATACAACGGTTAGCTGTCGCACAAGGAATGATTACGATGCGTCAGGACGGCTATCTAAAAGCCTTACAGGGTCTGACAACCATTGAAGAAGTAAATAGGGTCGCTGCAGATACAGCATAGAAGGGTGGAATATGAATAATCAAGAGCTACGGATCGAACTGCTACTCGAAGAGGTGATAAAGAAGCGTGCTTCCGACCTCCACCTTCAGGTAGGCCTGCCACCTATGCTACGCGTGGATGGTTCACTAGTGCCGGTCGCTGGTTTCAACCCGCTGGATGAGGCCAATGTAGAGACGCTTGTCTTTGCTATCCTCGATCAGGATCAGCAGCAAATCCTCATGAAGGACAAAGAATTTGACTTCAGCTTTGCCTTTGGTAACCTTGGTCGTTTTCGTGTCAACGCCTTTCATGAACGTGGCAACATCGCTGCAGCATTGCGCCTGATCCCTAACGAAATCAAATCAGTCACCGAACTCGGTATGCCATCAGTCGTGCTTGGATTTGCCGATTTTCCCCGCGGTCTCGTCCTGATTACCGGACCAACTGGCTCGGGTAAGTCGACGACACTTGCGGCACTCGTCGATAAGATAAACACCGAAAAGTCACATCACATTATCACCATTGAAGACCCGATCGAGTTTACTCACAAGTCAAAGAAGTCCGTTGTGGTGCAGCGTGAGGTCCACTATGACACCTACAGTTTCTCGGCCGCGCTTCGTTCAAGTCTGCGTCAGGACCCTGACGTCGTGCTGATCGGTGAGATGCGTGACCTCGAAACGATCTCAGCTGCTATTACTATCGCCGAGACAGGCCACCTGGTGTTTGCGACCCTGCACACTAACTCGGCAGCTCAATCGATCGACCGTATGATCGACGTCTTCCCGCCGCACCAACAGCCACAGATTCGTGCCCAACTTTCCAATATCCTAATGGCCATTGTGTCACAGCGTCTAGTACCGGCAATCGGTGGTGGTCGCGTCGTGGCTGCAGAGGTACTAGTGGCGAACTCAGCTGTCCGCAACATTATTCGTGAAGGCAAGTCACACCAACTCGACGCCGTCATCCAGACGGGCGCCGACCAAGGCATGCAAACCATGGATCGTACGCTCGTGAGCTTGGTCCAGGCCGGTACGGTTACCTACGACAACGCTCGTGATTACGCGGTTGATCTGACAGAATTTGAAAGATTGATGAGGGGCTAAACGCGTGAAGAAGTTTAGCTACGAAGCCAAGGATACTTCCAGCGGCAAGCATGTCAAATCGATCGTGCAGGCGGAATCCGAGAGCTCGGCCGCCAAGCTGCTGCTTGATCAGGGTTTCGTACCGCTCGATATTCAAGAGTTTGACGACAGCGACAGTATCCTCAGTCGAGTAACGGGGCGCATTACCACCAAAGACAAAATCGTCTTCACACGCCAACTATCGACGCTACTAGGAGCAGGTCTACCGCTATCTCAGAGTCTTCGGACGGTGCTGGACCAGACCAATAACAAGAGACTTCGCGGTGTGGTCGATGACATTATTGTCGATATTGAAGGTGGTCGTGCGCTCTCAGAAGCGTTCGGTAAACACCCAGAAGTATTCGACAAGGTATTCTTAGCCCTGATTCAGGCCGGTGAAGCCTCCGGAACGCTCGATGACGCCCTGATGCGCATCGCGGCCCAGCAGGAAAAAGACGCGGCCGTCATGAGCAAGATCAAAGGTGCGCTGACATACCCGATCATTGTGCTATTTGTTATCTTCGGCGTCATGGCCTTTATGTTGTTCACGGTTGTGCCACAAGTCGAGAAACTCTACATCGACCTTAAGAAAGACTTGCCGTTTATTACACAGGTGATGGTCTCGGCGGCTGATTTTGTCGCACAGTTCTGGTGGCTTATCGTTATCGTGCTTATTGTTGGTGGTTACTTCTTGATTCAATATCTCAAGACAGAAAGTGGCATTCGCCTGGTGGATACACTCAAGCTAAACGTACCATTGTTTAGTGGTATGTTCCGCAAGCTGTATATGGCACGACTCTCTCGTACGGGACAAACGCTACTCAGTACTGGTGTGCCGATGCTCGACATGCTCAAGATCACCGGTGAAGCGGTCAGCAATACGATAGTTGCACGCAGCGTTGAGCATGCTGCCGAGAAAGTGAAAGGGGGAAAAGCGCTGTCTGACTCCCTGCAATCTGAAGATTATATTCTACCGCTCGTACCACAGATGATTAAGATTGGTGAGCAGTCTGGTAAGATCGACGAGATGATGGGTAAAGCTGCCCAAGTCTTCGAAGATGAGCTAGACGAAGAAATCCGGGCTATCTCGACGGCGATTGAGCCGATCCTGATGGTAGTGCTAGCGGTCGTGGCCGGTGGTATGGTGGGAGCTATCTTGCTACCGATCTACAGTCTCGTAAATACAATTAGCCTCTAGACAACCGGAAACCGCTAAGGTATGATAAGCATAAGCTTTAGTAGCGAACTCAGTTAAGTTCATAGAAAGGTGGAAATAATTTTATGAACGTGCAATCAACAAACAAGAAAAAAGGATTTACGATCATCGAGGTGGTCTTGGTGCTCGCAATTGCTGGACTTATCTTCTTAATGGTCTTTATAGCACTGCCAGCATTGCAGCGCTCGCAACGAGATACGCAGCGTCGGAATGATTTGAGCCGTGCACAGACAGCTATCAATAGTTATAAGTCAAATAATCGAAACACAGTGCCAACGGATGTCATAGAATACCAGACCAAGATTAGGACTAACTATCTTAGTGCTCAAGGTGATAAGTTTGAAGATCCGAGCCGTGGAGACTATAAATTCGTTGGGGGCATGGGTAATGATAGCTACCCAACCTATAGTGATAGTTCAGCAGATATCTTGGTTGAATTAGGGAAAAAGTGCGAGGGAGAGAATGTGGTGCCAGCAGGCGATCGGAGCGTGGCGCTTCGAATGGCGCTTGAAGGTGGTGGAACAGCCTGCGTGAGCGTTTAATCTCACCGCGACAGGGAATGCTTGTCAAAAAACCTCGATCACTTGATCGAGGTTTTTATTTGGCCGTGACTAGGATATGATAGTACGAATGAGTGAATTACTTGTCGTCAGTATCGGGCTTGGTATATTTGGAATGGTCATGGGGAGCTTTGTGGGTGCGATGGTCTGGCGTCTAAGAGCGCAGCAGCTGGTTGAGGATAAGGCGAACGGTGAAGACTATGACAGGAAAGAGTATAAGAGACTCCACCTTCTCACGGAGCATAAGGGCGCAAAAGATCGCTCGCGTTGCTTGTCGTGCGGCCATAAACTTGCTTGGCACGATCTCATCCCGCTGGCTAGCTGGCTGAGCACTAGGGGCCGCTGTCGCTATTGCCGTGCCTCTATTGGATGGTTCGAGCCACTCCTCGAGCTCAGTATGGCGACATTCTTTGTTGGGTCGTTCCTGTTCTGGCCGTCACCGCTCGATACAACGCTGGCTCTAGCTCAGTTTGGGCTGTGGCTGGTGGCTGGTGTTATGCTCGGCACCCTTTTCGCCTACGATACGAAGTGGTTCTTGTTGCCAGATAAGGTTGTCTTCCCATTGATGGCTGTCGCCCTGGCGTTCAGTCTACTTGGTCTTGTGGGCGAGCCAAGCATACTTAGTGCCGTCCTTAACATTGGCATTGCAGTCGGCGTCCTTAGTGGGTTGTATTTTGTACTGTGGCTCGTGTCTCAGGGTCGTTGGATCGGTTTCGGTGACGTCAAACTCGGCATTATCCTCGGATTACTGCTCGGGTCATGGCAGTTGGCACTTCTAACGCTCTTTCTTGCTAATCTCATCGGTACTCTGATAGTGCTGCCAGGCCTGTTAACAAAGAGGCTTTCACGCACTACTCAAGTGCCATTTGGCCCGATGCTTATCGCCGCCTGTGTGGCGACTGTTTTATTTGGCCAGTCTATTATCGATTGGTACCTCAGCTTAGTCATTTTATAGCCTCCGCCAGCCATTGCTGCATAAAGGTTATGGTATAATGATGAACAAATGAACACGGTACCACGCAGCGGATTTACTGTTATCGAAACGATGCTTTTTTTGGCGGTTAGCGGTGGTTTAATTGTCGCCATTCTTGCGGTTTCCGGCATAGCGGTTTCACAACAGCGCTACAGAGACGCGGCGATAGGTGTTGAATCACTTCTTCAGAGTCAGTATGCTAACACGTCTAACGTTCTGAATAGTCGAGGAGATAGACTAAAATGTAGTAATAATAGTGGCACGCTATTAATCGAGCCTGGAGCGGGCGCTAGAGGCGCAAGTGAGTGTGTTGTGTTGGGGCGATACATTCGTTTTTCTCCAAGCGGTAGTGAAACGACCGTCACTACATCTAGTGTTATTGGCCTTCTTGGCACTGACGAGGCACCGGTTACGAATGATATTGATGCTCTAAAACAGTACATTATGATTAGATCATCCCTTGATGAAGAGGTCGCTTCCGTTTCCTGGGGTGCGCAGATCGTCAAGCCACGCACAGACACTCCTCAGGACATTACGATATTGGTACTGCGTTCGCCACTTTCAGGATCACTACGTACCTTCATTCCAACGGGAGCGCTACCTAGTCCCGGGTCTCGGGTGATTGAAGCGAGTGCTATCGACGCACTAAACACTGAAGAAACGCTCTGTTTGGCGACGAAAGGATTCTCAACTGGCCAAGCTCTCGGTATTACAGTTCGAGCTGGTGCGGGCGGAGCGAGTGCGATTGAGATGCAGGCTGAGGATGGACCATGCTAGTTAATGAAAAGCGACGTGGCGACACGGTTATAGAGGTGATCCTGGCTATTACAGTGTTCAGTGTGATAGCTGTCGGAGCCATAGCAATTATGAATCAAGGTATAAACAGCGCGCAGCGTTCACTCGAGATTACCCAGGTTCGTCAGCAGATTGATGCGCAAGCTGAGGCGCTTCGGTATATCCACCAGACGTATATAAACAGTATCAGTGAGGATCGTGAAGCTCACGTGCCGGGTGTGTGGGAGGCTCTGCAGCTTCGCGGCGCTGCTGGCGTGAGTAATTTTGGAGCAGACGGTAGCGCTACTTGCCCGGCGATTGCTTCTCCGGGAGCATTCGTACTAAATGCGAGGACTGCTAGTATTGATGTCCATCCTCCAATCTCGATGTCGGCAACGCCCGGTCCAGACGAGACACCTCCACCGTATGCCCAACTGATATACGGAGAAGATCGCGTCTATGCCTATGGCATCTGGATTGAAGCCAAACGCAACGACGGGGCGAACTCAGGGGGCATTGGCTTCATCGATTTCCACATTAGAGCTTGCTGGGAAGACCCCGGCAACAATCCGGCAATAACACTCGGCACGATTGTGAGGCTCTATGATCCAGCGGTGTAACAAAAAAGGCTTCACGATGGTTGAGCTTATGCTGGCGATGGGATTTGTTTCTCTTCTGCTCCTTGCTATCGCTATGCTGACGATTCACATGAGTAATATATATAACAGGGGTATCACGATTCGAGACGTCAACCAGGCTGGACTTGCAATCTCCGAGGACTTGCAGCGAAGTATCGCGGGATCAGCGCCGTTCAACGTCGTTCCTAGGCCGTCAGTCAAGCTAGACTATAAGAATGTAGACGACAGAGGTGGGAGATTGTGTATTGGTGAGTATAGCTACATATGGAACTACGGCAAGAGTCTCAGCGTAAACCCATCCACCGCCCTTACGACGTATACGGATAATTCACCAATACGTTTTGCTAAGGTTATCGACAGGGATCCCAGTCTCTGCGAAGATAATGGAACGGCTATTGTCGATAAGTCCAAGGCAACTGAAATGCTGGCGGGAGGTGATCGCAATCTGGTGCTTCACAAATTTAGCATTACACCTACTGTCAGTGATACCGAATCAGGGCAGATTCTCTACGCCATCGATTTTATACTTGGAACAAATACCGAAGAGCAAATCAACAACGATGCGTGTAAGCCACCAAGTGAGGGTGTGGGCGATGAAGACTACTGCTCACTCAATCAATTTAGTATAATCGCACGAGCAGGTAACCTACCGGGGGGAAGTGAATAATGAATTACTATCGAATCAAAAATCATCAAAGGGGTGCTGTATCGCTATTTGTGGTAGTATTCACGGCCCTGCTCGTTATTATCGTGACAGTTGGTTTTGTGCAGCTGATGATTCGCAATCAACAGCAGGCAACCCAGAGTGATCTATCACAAAGTGCCTACGATTCGGCTTTAGCAGGAGTTGAGGACGCCAAGAGGGCTATGGTAATTGCCAAGAAATGTGCCAATGATTCAGCGCCACCGATATGTCAAAATATCGAAGCGAAACTAGACTCTGAATCGTGCTCTACGCTTAGCACTATCTTTGAGGGATCGGCAGATAGCGAGGAGAGGAAAATACAGCAGACAGTCTCGGACGAGTCCCTCGACCAGGCATACACGTGTGTAAAAGTTATTCAAAATACTCCCGACTACACTCGGAAGGGTTTGCAGCCAGGTAAATCACACTTTATTCCACTTCGGGTGGCCACAGGGGAGTCGTTCGATCAGGTTGAGATCAAATGGTTTACTCGCGAAGATATTAGCGAGGATTTCAATGGTGATAATACATTGCCGATCGATGAGAGCACCACTTCATTTCCGCCAGCAGGCAGCGACGCATGGCCAACATCAGCCCCTTCACTCCTCCGGGCACAGCTCATCAAGACTGATGGTTCATTCTCGTTATTGGGTCTCGAGGCAACGGGTGGCTCAAACAACGTCCGTACACTCTTTCTCTACCCAAGCATTATTGGTAATAACATACCAACAAGTGCCGATCCTGGCTTTGAGGGGCCGTTACACAGTGCTCCCCAAAAGGTTAAGTGTAACAACGACAAATTCTCTGAAGGTGACTACGCCTGTACGGCAACAATAATGTTACCCAGTCCGACAACCAGTGGCTATCTTCGTCTTAGTGCTTTTTACAACAAGACACGTTACAGGGTGGTTATGAAAAATGGTGACACGGTAGTGAAGTTTCACGGTGTTCAGCCGGAGGTTGACTCGACGGGTCGAGCAAACGACCTGTTCCGACGTGTTAAAGCAAGAGTGCAATTTGAATCAACCGATTTCCCATACCCTGAAGATGCCCTTGATCTCTACGGAAGCTTGTGTAAAGACTTCTCTGTAACGAACATCGCGGCACACTACAGCCCTGGTCGTTGTAATGTTGAAGACATTGAACCGTAGTATCGGGCACCTGGTCAACATTAACTATCGGTATCGCTATGAAACTTCTCGTACACTTCCCGTAGGTGTTCGTCGGTGACGTGGGTGTAGACCTGTGTCGTGCTAATACTACTGTGCCCAAGCATGCTCTGGACACTGCGGATGTCGGCCCCGTTCATCAGTAGGTCGGTGGCAAAGCTATGACGCATGGTATGGGGGCTGACATGTTTGGTGATGCCGGCCAGGCGAGCGTATTTACTGATCAGCCGCTGAATGCTGCGCGATGTCAGACGTCGGTAATCACCGCCAGTGCCAGCGATATTATTGCGGCTATAACTAAGAAACAGGGGTGGCAAATTATCTAGTCGAGCCGCTAAATAGTCGTTGACGCGGTCCGCGGTGGCGGTGCCAATAAAGACTGGGCGGTCCTTTTGGCCCTTTCCACGCACCATAAATTCGCGCCGCTTGGTGTTGACGTGATCGCGGTTGAGATTCACCAGCTCTGATATACGCAGGCCACTAGAGAATAGCAGTTCAATGATGGCCCGGTCACGTAGCCCCACCTCGTCGGTCAGAGGAATCTGGGCCAGTAGTCGTTCGACTTCATCAAAATGCAGGAAAGTTACTTGTTTACGCGACACCTTCGGCAACTTTATCTTTTCAGGGCTCAGGCTAGCAATATCACGCCCCGACAGGTAAGTAAGAAACCCTCGGAGGGCGATCAGGTGGTAACTCTGGGTAATTATCGCCAGTGAATCATCGTTGTCATTTGTGTAACGGTTGAGCCAGAGGCGGTATTTACGTATAACTTCTGATGTTATTTTCTCAACGGTAATGTCATTGGTAAACTCGACGAAGCGCTCGAGATATAGCTTATAATTTTCGGCAGTTTTGGCCGATCGACCACCCTCCACTTCGAGGTGCTCGATGTAGTCGAGAAGTAATTCTGACATATACATACTCTAAGCATAGCGCAAATCGACTCGTTTTAGGTACAATAGGGGCAGTGAGTATCATTGAAGCAATTGTACTGGGGCTTATCCAGGGTCTGACCGAGTTTATTCCGATTAGTAGCTCGGGCCACTTAGTGATCGCCCAGACTCTTTTCTCTGGTGATTCAAGCCATCTATTCCTGGAGTGGATCAACATCGGTACGCTGCTAGCGCTGCTGGTCTATTTTCGGGCGCGGATTGTGGCCATCACGGTAGATATCTTCAAGAACAAGAACATCCGTCTAGCGCGTAATATCCTCATTACGGCTGTTCCAGCAGGAGTTGTGGGCTTTATCTTCGCGGACTTTATCGCCTCAACGCCGTTTTTCAACAACGCTTTTACGGTGGTGTTCACGCTGGCGATTATCGGTGTCGTCATGATTGTACTTGAACGACTGCCGAAAGCATCTGGTGTTAGTTCCGGTGAGAAGCTTAGCAGCACCAGAGCGCTCGTTATTGGACTGGCGCAGATTCTCGCGCTCATCCCTGGCGTGTCGCGCTCAGGCTCGACAATCGTGACTGGTCGGTTGATGGGGCTAAAAGCCGCTGAGGCCGCTGAATATAGCTTCTTGGCATCGCTACCTATAATGTTCGGCGTCACCCTGAAGCTCCTCATCAGCAGTAGTGATCGACAGTATTTTTTGGATAACGCGGCTATGCTGACGCTGAGCAATGCACTCGCATTTATCTCAGGACTGGTGGCAGTTGGTTTTCTGATGAAATACCTCGCCAGCCATAGCCTGGTGGTCTTTGGATGGTATCGGGTGGCGCTTGCCGGTGTATTAGCGGTCATCCTTTTGGTACAATAGGACGAGTAAGTAATTCATAAGGAGACAGAAATCTATATGCCACAAGCATTTGGCCCTGGAAGTATTAAATTTGAACGCACATTTTGTATGGTTAAGCCAGATGGTGTAAAGCGAGGCCTTATCGGCGACATTATTCATCGATTTGAAAAGGCTGGCCTCAAAGTAGTAGCTATCAACATGCTTAATGCTACTGAAGAGCAGGTTCGTGCTCACTATCCAATGAGTGACGAAGCGTGGATAGCGCGGTTGGGAGAGAAAAGCCTCAGTTCATTTGAAAACATTGATACGGATCCAAAAGAGGCTTTAGGAAGTATCGATACGACGGAAATAGGACAAGCAGTAGCAAATAGCTTAGTTGAGTTTATGATGTCCGGCCCTGTTGTAGCGCTAGTTGTTGAGGGCATGCAGGCCGTTGATATGGTTCGGAAGCTTGTTGGCCACACCCTGCCATTCAAAGCCGATGTTGGAACCATAAGGGGTGACTACTCTGTCGACAGCCCAGCGGTAGCAAATGTAGAGATGAGAGCTATCCATAATCTTATCCACGCAAGTGAGAATACCGATGAGGCAGCGGCCGAAATCAAAGTTTGGTTTGGGGAGCAAGACATTCCTACCTATGACTTGGGTAATGAAGCCATCATGTATGCTAAATACTACTAGGTAACGAATAATACTACTAGATTAGAAACGGTGGTCGTATGGCCACTGTTTTTCGTGCTACAATATCTGTACGAGCCTCCGGTAGTTTGCCTCGGTAGCTCAACTGGATAGAGCAGATCCGTCCTAAGGATAAGGTTGCAGGTTCGACTCCTGCCCGGGGTACCAAAAGCAGAATATATGACAAAAGAAGAAACAACAGATCACCCACACGATTTTGATGGCCAGAGGGAAGGCGAGGAGCTTTTATTTGTGTTCCGTCGGCACATCATCGCCATGCGCAAGGGATTTTACCTGCTGCTAATTCCATTCATGCTCTCAGCGATCCCGCCACTTATCTGGCAGGACAAACTCGAACTGTTCATTCTGCCTATTGTCGGGCTCGGGGTAGGTCTTCTGCTATTTTCTTACCACTTTATGATGTGGTACTTTACTATCTATATTGTGACCAATCAACGCATCCGACAGGTGACGCAAAAAGGCTTTTTTGGAAAGAATGTCGTCGAGCTGAAACTATCAAAGATTCAAAACATAAGCTATAATATACCAGGGTTCTCAGGTGAGATATTCAAGTTTGGGACGATCGTCATTCAGACATATGTCGGTGATCTCGTGATTCACAATGCCGAACACCCAGACAAGATCTACAATAAGCTTCAAGATGCGGTGGAAACCGCGGTGGACGAGCAAGGAGTGTATGAAGAAGATATTTAAGAAGCGCGCACAGCAGCAGGATCAATCATCCATGCGCATTACTAACGAAACGGTGGCTGAACACCGTGAGCGTATTCTTGCTGGGGGACGAAAATTCAAATACCCGGTTCAGTACGCCAGGCACAAGCTCGTCATCAACGCTATTATTATCGGCCTGGCTGCTGTTGTTATCCTTGGTATTGTCGGCTGGTGGCAGCTGTATTCCGTCCAAAACACCAGCACCTTCTTCTATCGTACGACAAAAGTGCTGCCACTCGCAGTCGCCTCAGTCGACGGAGAGTCAGTTCGCTACAGTGACTATTTGATGCGTCTTCGCAGTCAAGAGCATTGGCTGGCAGCGAAAGGCCAGATAGAGCAGGGTAAAAAAGACAACGAACGTCAGATAAATTACATCAAACGCAGTGTCATTAACGGTGCTGAAGCCGATGCCTACGCTGCAAAATTAGCGCGTGAGAAAAACATCACCGTCACTGATGCGGAAGTCGATGCAGTCGTGAAACGGAGTCTTCAGACCGCCAACGGGACCATTTCGCAGGAACTTTACGATGCGTCAACTCTCGAAACACTCGGATACGACAGGGATGAGTACCGGTTACTTATCCGTCAGTCGCTGCTTCGTCATAAGGTATCGTACGCGATTGACACTGAGGCATCGGCAACAGTAGCAATAGTTACGAAACTGGTTACTGATCCGGCTGCCGACTTCGACGCGCTTGCCACTCAAACTGGAAAAGGGGTACAAGCCGGTAGTTCTGGTCTGGTACGCAAGACAAACCAAGACGGTGGACTCACTCAAGCAGCTGCCAAACTGACAGTCGGCCAAACCTCTGAGGTAATAAAGTCAACAACCGGAGATGGCTACTACTTCGTCAAGCTTCTCGAGAGTAATGCCAACGAACTCAGCTACCGCTACATAAAAGTACCACTGACGGTCTTTAACGCACAGTTTGCCAAGCTACGCGAACAGAATAAGATAAAAGAATACATCTCTATCCCTGTTTCACAAGCGCAAATTATCAAGTAAGGAGGTCTCTATGTATCAGTTACCGACAATGGGCTATGGGTACGACCAGCTCGGACAGTATATAAGCAAAGACATTATGGAGCTGCACCATTCCAAGCACCACCAGACCTATGTCGATAAACTCAATGCAGCGCTTGATTCGGCACCGGCACTCAAAGAGCGTCCCCTCGAGAGCTTACTGAGTGATATCGATAGCCTACCGGCGACTGTGCAGACAGCGATTCGCAATCACGGTGGTGGTCATTATAACCACAGCCTGTTTTGGCAGTGGATGTCACCACAGGGTGGCGGTGAGCCAACGGGTGAGTTGGCGGCTAAAATCGTTGAAAAGTACGGCAGTTTTCAGGTTTTCGTAGATGAATTTACAACGAAGTCACTGTCAGTCTTTGGGAGTGGCTGGGCTTGGTTACAGCCAGATATGGATATTTTAACAACACCCAACCAAGATACACCGATTATGCTCGGGAAAGCAGCGCCGCTGCTTGGTCTTGATGTCTGGGAGCACGCCTACTATCTTGATTACAAAAACAAACGCGATGATTACATTCAGGCCTGGTGGAATGTGGTCGACTGGGATTTCGTCGCCGAGCGGCTGCAGCAGGGTAAATAATTATCAGTTGATCGAGGGTTTGACTGGATTATCGGCCTTGAGGCCTCTTCCGCTCGTTCGTCAGAGAAAATAGCTGACGCTGCTTTCTCTGACTTCGCTCGCTTCACGACCCGGCGATCTGGCTCGCTTTGCTCGCTGATCGCCGGGTCGAATCCGGCTCAAGTCTCGTGCACGAAAAAACGCTATCATCTGATAGCGTTTTTTCGTGGCGGGCTCGACCGGATTTGAACCGGCGATCTCCTCCGTGACAGGGAGGCGTGATAACCACTTCACTACGAGCCCAGAAGTCGAGTGAACTATCGTATGATAGCAGTTTTTGGCCTCTGGTGCAACACTGGCGAGCGCGCCGTGAGGGTGCTATAATAAGCCCTGCGGAACCTGCCGCTGTAGCTCAGCTGGTAGAGCGGCGCTTTCGTAAAGCGTAGGCCACCGGTTCAAATCCGGTCAGCGGCTCCATGTGTGCAAACGAATAAACTATGAATACACGATTTATCTCATCTCTTAAACATCTTTTCGCCGACAGGGCAGTGCTGGCATTCGTCTTCGCTATCCTGGTTCTCGGCATTGCTTATATAGTCTATGTCATCAGCTCACTACACATCGACACACTGCCGGTGACAGCGCACTACAGCGCTTTTGGTGAGACGCATTACTACCGCAACAAGTGGTATTACCTGATATCATTTGCCGCTTTTGGCTTGTTATTTATCGTTGCCCACATTGGTCTCCTAATAAAGCTGGTCACCCAAGACTTACGACCACTGGCCATCGCCTTTGGTTGGCTTTCATTGATGATGTTGCCACTACTGTTCATTTTGACGCATTCGGTGCTAGGTATTGCTTTTTAACCTCTATGGTTAACCTCGAAATCCCCCTCGGGAAACGAACCCAACGCTATCGCTTTTTTGAGATACTGCCGGCACTCCTGAGCTACGGCTCACTGATCCTTTTGATCGTCCTGTCCCTGATCGATCCCTTGTGGGCGTCAGCCTACTTACTGCTTGTTATCGTGACGGTCATCGTAAAAGCCATCGGCATCGCCGTTCACACCATTAGGGGTCGCAACCGGCTTGACCAGGCTCAGAAAGTCGATTGGCACAAACGCCTCGACGAGTTAGAGCATCCTCAGGCAAGTTTTAGCGCCCAGCGCGGCAAACATCTCAAACAGTTTGGCTTCTCGCAGCACCAAGAGAATCTCAGGCTCATCTCGGCCGCTCCCGACTCATTCCCCAAACCATCCCAGCTCTATAACGCCGTGATCGTCGCGGCCTACAACGAGTCATTCGAAGTACTTGATCCAACGCTGAAATCTATCACCGAAAGTCACTACGACACCAAGCACATGATCATCGTTATGGCCTACGAAGAGCGGGGCGGTGCAGCGATTCAAGCTACCGTGCGCAAGCTTGAGGAAAAGTATGGTGACGCTTTCTTTGCCTTTCACGCCGTGGAGCACCCGAGCGATTTACCTCATGAGGTGGTCGGGAAAGGCGGCAACATCACCTACGGAGGCCGCTACCTGAAATATTGGCTCGATACGCAGGATATCCGGTATGAAGACGTCATCGTCACGACGCTCGACAGCGACAATCGCCCGCATCAGTCATACTTCGACTACGTGACCTACGAATATATCGTCCACGAGAACCGCAAACACCTGTCATATCAGCCGATCTCACTATTTTTGAATAATATCTGGGATGCACCGGCACCGATGCGCGTGGTAGCGACTGGTAACTCATTTTGGAATATTATCAGCTCTATGCGCCCGCATACGCTGCGCAACTTTGCCTCACATTCCCAGCCAATGGACGCCTTGGTGGAAATGAACTTTTGGAGCACTCGTACCATCGTGGAGGACGGCCACCAGTACTGGCGGAGCTATTTCTACTTCGGTGGTAATTATGCCGTGACACCTATCTACGTGCCGATCTATCAAGACGCTGTCCTTTCAGATACCTATATGCGCACCCTGAAGGCACAATTCGTTCAGCTACGCCGCTGGGCCTACGGTGCATCTGATATTCCGTATGTTGCCACGCGAGTGCTGACTCGGAACCGGAATGTGCCGTTCTTTGCGGGTATGGCTCGACTGATTCGTCTGGTTGATGGTCACGTTACCCTGGCCAGTGTTTCGATCCTTGTAGCTGTCGGGGGTTGGGTGCCGCTGCTGGTCAATGGCGAGGCGGCCCGTAGCGTGGCCGCCCATCAGCTTCCAGAGGTCATCAGTATCTTTCAGCGCTTTGCGATGATCGGTCTGTTTGTCACGGTCTTTTTGGCGTTTAAGATGTTGCCACCTCGGCCAGAACGCTACAAGCGTCACCGTAACGTCGGTATGATTCTGCAATGGGTGTTGATGCCGTTTACCGCTGTACTGTATAGTGCGCTCTCTGCCTTTTATTCCCAAACCCGACTTGCACTAGGTAAATACCTCGACAAGTTTGATGTTACCGAGAAGGCGACTCACCAGTCGGTCGCGCGGGCGAAACGAGCGAAGGGCGGCCACGGCGTTTTGTGGCGCCGGAAATAATCAATTGATGCCGGGCGGCATACTGAATTGCCGCTACCTCATCGAAACTTCTCAGAACAGCGTGCGTAGTGGCTTCTATATCCTCCGTTGAGAGCCGAGATGGGTGTTGGGTCGAAAGCGTCGTTTCAACGGTCTGAGCGAGCCACAGAGCGTATTTCCTGCCATCGCTTGGTGCGTGACTGAATGACTCGGCGATACTAATGATCAATTGACCGAGATTAAAGGTCTCATGGCCCCCGCTGGGCATATCTACCTGCGTGTTTTCGGCTAGGGCAGGCCGCTCTATCGTCGTAAAGACAGTGCCGCACTGCTGGCAGCGGCGTCGTCGCCAGACCGAGGGGTGCTTTTTGTGACCCCTTGAGTTGGTAACCGCCGTATTCCCATGAAAACAATTAATGCAAAACATGTCTATATATTGTCATACAGCTATTAAAAAAGCTAGTGGATAAGCATAGACAGTTCGTGGAAAACTAAAGTTACCCCTCCGGATAAGGAGGGGCAACTAGGCCGAGCAACAGAGTCGCTACTTTTTTAGGTGTTTGTGTTATTGTTCAGTACGAATTTTAATATCGTGCTTGGCTTCTCGCCATGTTTTGTCCAACTCGTAATCGAGATGAAACTTAGAGAGAAGAGATTGTTTGGTGACTGTTTGTGTTGCATCTTTGTTAGCCATGCATACATATTAGCATAAGCAGTTAGAATTGTCAATAGAACAGACAGCAACGCGGTATACCATCCATGATATTAAGGAGGGTACTGACATCGAAATCATGCCGTGGAAAACTTGCCAAAATTGAGGATAAATAAAAAGACCCCTTAGTGAGATCTTACTATCTGTCTATGGTGGACCCTGGAGGACTCGAACCTCCGACCTCGTCAACGTCAATGACGCGCTCTAGCCAACTGAGCTAAGGGTCCATAGCTTGAATTATCATAGCAGAATAGGGGTGACGACGCAATAAATCGTGCTAAAATAGTGAAAGATATGAATGAGGAACAACTACATGCCATGCGTCACAGCCTGGCGCACATCATGGCGTCAGCGGTAAAGCGGCTCTGGCCAGAGGCGAAATTTGGTGTGGGCCCAGTGGTCGAGAATGGTTTTTACTATGATATTGACCTCGGCGAAGCAACTATCAGTGATCAGCAATTTTCTAAGATCGAGAAGACAATGCGGCGCATTATCAGTGAGTCACAAGACTTTGAGCGCTCCACGATGCCGATCGACCAAGCAATCGAGTGGGCGAGAGAGAATCACCAACCGTACAAAGAGGAGCTCTTAAACGACCTCAAACGCAGTGGTACCACTATTGCTAAAGACCTCGATGCCGACGAACTGGGCACTATTACCGAGGGTGAGTCGGCCGTAGAGGAAGTTTCATTTTACACCAATGGTGACTTTACCGACCTCTGTCGTGGCCCCCACGTGGCCAGTACCAAAGAAGTCGGCGCCTTCAAACTGCTGCGCATCGCCGGCGCCTACTGGCGCGGCAACGAAAAGAACCCGCAAATGCAACGACTGTACGGTGTAGCTTTTGCAACTGATGCGGAACTTGCCAGCCACCTAGAAATGCTCGAGCAGGCGAAGCTGCGAGATCACCGTGTACTTGGCGAGCAATTGAAGATCTTTACCATTAGTGAAGAGGTCGGCAAGGGCCTTCCGCTCATGCTCCCAAGAGGTGCCACCCTTAAAAATCTACTTAGCCGTTACATGCGCCAACTCGAGGAAGCGCGCGGCTACCAGTACGTTGACACCCCGGTAATCGCGCATGAACGACTGTACCAGCGGTCAGGTCACGCCAAATTCTACGCCGACGATATGTTTACAATTATCGACTCCGAAGATCAGAAGTTTTACGTGGCACCAATGAACTGCCCTCATCACCACCAGGTGTATGAGAAGCTAGTGCTGAGCTATAATGATCTACCCCTTAAATTGGCTGAACATTCAGGGCTATACCGCCACGAGAAATCAGGTACCCTGACCGGGCTTATTCGTGTCCGGGGTCCGATTACACAGAACGATGCTCATATTTATGTAACCAAAGACCAACTGAAAGAGGAATTCAAGGCCGTTTTGGCTCTATTTCAGGAAGTATACGCCGAATTCAACATTGACGACTACTGGTACCGGTTGTCACTCCCTGACTTCGACAAGGACAAATACGAGGGCGACCAAGCAGTTTGGCAAGAATCTGGCCAGTTAATCCGTGAAGCCATGCAAGAGCTCGGCGTCAATTTTGTTGAAGCCGAGGGTGAAGCCGCCTTCTATGGTCCGAAAGTTGACGTCCAGACGCGCAATGTTCTCGGCCATGAAGACACCATCGCTACTTCTCAGATCGATGTGTTAGTGCCGAGTCGGATGGACCTACACTATACGGATAGCCAAGGTAATTCGCAGCACCCTATCATCATTCACCGAGCGATTCTCGGTTCACTCGAGCGATTTATCGGCTTTTACTTAGAAAAAACAGTCGGCTGGCTGCCATTTTGGCTTGCCCCAGAACAGGTGCGTATTCTGACTATCAATGAAACAGTGCTGGATTATGTAGATGAGGTCAAAGCGGTCTTGGATGGTATCGTCCTAATGAAACCGCTGAAGTATAACGAGCTGCGCACTGCGGTGGATAGCCGCAATGAAAGCCTCGGTAAAAAGATCCGTGAGGCCACGAATCTGAAGATTCCCGTGCAACTGATTGTCGGGCCGCAAGATAAAGAAGCTCGCCAAGTGAGTGTGCGTACCCAGACTGGTGAAGAGAAGATTGCGCTTGATCAGCTAGCGGACTATTTACGGACAGCCTAGTATGGCGAAGCGGCTAGTAATAGCAATCGATTGTGATGATGTTTTGGTTGATTCGACCAAGTTTTTAGTTGAAGAGTACAATCGGTTGTACGGGACAGCCGTTTTACTCAAAGATGCTCACATGACAGATAATACTCAATGGGAGGCGGAGAGCGAAGAGGTCCATGGACGTATTGATCGGATTCAGCTAAGTGATCGCTACACCTCTCTTGTTCCAACCGACGAAACGGTAAAAGTTATCCATACTCTTGCAACCGTTTACGAGCTCCATTTGATTACAGCACGAGCTGGAGTGGTGGCGGCAGTAACACAGGCAATGCTAGACGAATACTTCACCTCTTGTTTTACACGGGTAGAGCATGTTGGGCAAACAAAAACAAAGGGAGAAGTATGTGCTGAGATCGGAGCCGACGTGTTGATCGACGACAATGTAAAACATCTGCTTAGCGCGCTTGAACATGGTGTTGCGAGTGCGGTGTGGTTTGGCGACTACGCATGGCAGGATGGCACAGTGCCGAGCAATATTATTCGATGTAGAGACTGGTCAGCCGTTCTGGAGCATATCGATGGAATCTGATAAAAATTTTCGAATCAAGGTTGAGACGCTTATGGCGCAGGTACCGTACGGACAAGTGACGACGTACGGAGATCTTGCTGGCCTGGCTGGCCATGCAAATGCAAGTCGAATTGTGGGCGGGGTAGCTCATTATGGAGACACTGAGTTACCGTGGCATCGGCTCGTGAATCGATTTGGGGGACTTGCAAGCGGGTTTCATGGAGGTCGGGAGGCTCAAGCACAGCTTCTCGAGCAAGAGGGTATTACCTGTACGAACTTCATCGTAGATAATTTTGCGGAGCGGCGATGGCATCCAGAGGTGTAGATCAGCTACCGCTGGTAGTGATTGTCGGCCCAACTGCTAGCGGCAAGACGTCGCTGGCCATCGAACTTGCGGAGCAATACGGTGGTGAAATCATTTGTGCTGACAGCCGAACCGTATACAAGGGTATGGATATTGGCACCGCCAAGCCGACCACCGAAGAACAGGCAAGAGTACCCCACTGGGGTCTTGATCTTGTCGAGCCGGACGAGCGGTTCACAGCAGCCGACTTTAAAAGGTATGCCGACCAGGCAATTGCTGATATTCGTCAGCGGGGCCACATCCCGTTTCTTGTCGGCGGCACGGGACTTTACGTCGATGCTGTAATATTTGACTATGAATTCGGCGCCCCAATAGACCCAGTGCAGCGCGAGAAACTCAATGCTCTGTCGCTCGAGCAACTTTATGGATATTGTATTGAACACAACGTTGTTCTGCCCGAAAACAAACAAAACAAACGCTATGTCATCCGGGCGATTGAACTTAAAAGCATAAGCGGTAAGAGAAGGTCTCAACCCATCAACCCAAGTATCATTGTAGGAATAGCAACAGACAGAGATATCTTGCGACAAAGGATAGAGGAGCGGAGTGAACACTTATTTAACAATGGCGTTGTAGAGGAAGCAACTAAATTGGGCAAAATATATGGCTGGAAAAGCGAGGCAATGACGGGGAATATCTACCCGCTGGTTCATTCGTATCTTGAAAACGAGATTTCTTACGAAGAAATGAAGGAGAAATTTACAACACTCGATTGGCGTCTCGCCAAGCGCCAGCTAACGTGGCTGAAGCGAAATCCGTACATTAATTGGCTGCAACTAACAGAGGCAAAAGACTATTTGTCGCAGCTACTCGCCAATGAACAAAAATCGTGATATGATAGAACACATAAGTTACAGGGGACGTAAATGATTGACGCACTATTTGGTTCAAAAACTCGGGTGAAGTTGCTGCATCTGTTCCTGAACAACCCAGGAAAGTCTTTTTACGTTCGCGAAATTACCAGGCTTATTGATGAGCAGATCAACTCGGTGCGCCGGGAGCTATCGAATATGCTTGAAGTCGGTATTATCACTAGTGATAGCTCAGATAATAAGCTCTACTACGAAGTCGATCAGCGCTATGAGTACTATGTACCCCTACGGACCATTTTTTCCGATGCTGGTGAAGCGAAACTTGTTCAGCCGAAGCAGGCGACACTGTCGTGGCAGAAGCTGGTCACCGAGATTACCGATGTGCGGATTGCTATCCTCGCGGGCGTACTCGTGCCAGGCTCGGTCAGTAAAATTGATATCTTGCTAGTTGGCAACGCCTCACCGGTCAAAATACAGCGTGTCATGAAGGCAATTGAGAAATCCGAAGGTAGAGAGTTGAATTACAGCCTGCTTTCGTACGACGAATTCTATTATCGATTGAGCGTTCGTGATAAATTTATAACAGAGATACTAAACGGCAAGTATGTATTACTTGTCGATACAGACAATGTCCTGAATAGTCAGAAGTAAAGGAGTACGAGACATGTTCGAAATTGAATACAAAGGTGGCAACACGGTTGTTATTACTACAAAAAAGGCCACACTGGTAACCGATCCCAAACAGACACTTGTGGGATTAAAGGATTGTGTCGTCAAAGAGGCAATTGAAGTTGCGACTGAGCCACGCTTCGCCTTGAATAGTGGCACGGCACGTCTGGCTATCGAGGGTCCAGGTGACTACGAAGTTGCCGACTTCTCAATTCGTGGCGTCTCTGCCCAGCGTCACCTTGATACCGAGAGTGATGAGCAAATCGGGACTGTCTATCGGATTGAAGTCGGCGAGGCTCGAATTGCGCTTATCGGCAATATTAGTGAAAAACTGAGCGACGATCAGCTAGAGGCACTTGGTGTCGTAGACATTGCGATCATTCCTGTCGGTGGTGGAGGTTACACACTCGATGCCACCGCAGCCGCCAACACTGTTCGCCAGATCGACCCGAAAGTAGTAGTGCCAGTGCACTTTGCCGACAAAGCCTTGAAGTATGAAGTGCCACAAGACGAACTCAGCACCTTCGTCAGCGAACTTGGCGCTCCAGTGGAGGCAGTGCCAAAGTATAAGGTGAAATCTGCTGCAGCAATTCCTCCAACACTTACCGTCGTCGAGATAACTCGTAGCTAGAAAGAGTCCCTCAAATAAAAAACCTCCGATTGATCGGAGGTTTTTTGTTACTGAGCGGCTTCGACTTTAGTCGGTTGCCCGAGGATACCTTTTTTCTTGAGCGTTCGAATCGCTTGAGTCGAAAGGATCATCGTCACTTTCTGACCATCCACCATGAAGGTCTTCTTCTGGAGGTTTGGCTTGAAGACGCGCTTAGTGCGGCGCAAAGAGAAGCTCACATTGTGGCCAAACTGTTTGCCTTTACCGGTTAATTCACAGCGTGCTGCCATTACTTTAAAATCTCGCTTATTTTTAACAATCTGTATTATTGTACTCTGTGGAGCCAGTTTCGTCAAGGTGAAGTCTAGTTTACTAGAAAAGACCCGCCCGAGTTAGTTATGCTTTGAGCAGAAACAACGTGAGTGCATACTAAAGGAGATACTATGAGCTACGAACCAAACGCCCACCCTATACAAGTGACCATTCTGCGTCATTTACTGTTTGTGCCCTCAGCTGGATTCGCTGATATTCAGCGGGCAACTGACCTGACTAGTGACCATTTCAATTTCCATATCAAGAAATTAATGGATGAGGGGTATATCGAGAAAGTCGATAAGTTCTATAAATTGAGCCGAAAAGGCAAAGAATACGCCAATCGTATGGATACGGACGAGAACGAGATAGAAAAGCAGCCAAAAGTCTCTGTCGTCATCGTGCTAGAGCGAACGAATGCTCAGGGACAACGCGAATCGCTCTATCAGCAACGACTCAAAAATCCCTATTATGGATTTTGGGGACGATTGGGGGGCAAAATGCGCTGGGGTGAGTCGATTGTCGAGGCAGCCAGGCGGGAACTGCTGGAAGAATCGGGTCTTGAGGCTGATTTTGAGTATAAAATCTTGTATCATAAGCGAGATTTTGACACAAAAACGGGCAAACTACTGGAAGATAAGATATTTTTGTGCGTTCAGGCGACCAATCCGCGAGGTGAATTAACGGTTGATTTTGAAGGTGGTCACAACGAATGGCTCACCCGTGAGCAGTTTGATGCCAAAGACAAATCATTTAGTAGCGTCAATGAGTTTGATGAGCTACTCGATACCGACCAAACATTCATCGAGCGAGAATTCCACTACGATGAATCAGAATACTAGCCCCACTCCTGTATAATAGAGAGCAATGGAAGAACTAGTCCTACGCATTCTTATCGTCCTTGGGGTCATTCTGTTCTCTATGACGCTACATGAGGCGATGCATGGCTTCGTTGCCTTCTGGTTGGGTGATGACACTGCAAAACTCGAAGGACGCCTCACGCTCAATCCTATCAAGCATATCGACCCGATTTTGACGATTGCTCTGCCGGTGATACTGGCTGTTATTGGGGGTCCAATCTTCGGAGGGGCAAAACCAGTCCCGTTCAATCCGGCTCGGGTGCGCTACGAGGAGTGGGGGGCTGCTCTGGTGGCGATCGCCGGTCCGCTGACGAACTTTGTGATTGCCTTTATACTCTTTGGCATCTACGCTGCCCTGGGTGGCCCTGGTGGTGTTGTCGGGCAGATATTAACGACAGCAGTGCTGGTTAACCTTGGTTTCTTCGTTTTCAACATGATCCCCATCCCGCCGCTAGACGGATCACGGGTTATCTATGCACTTGCACCTGATTTTGTGCGTCGAGGCATGGAGATGATCGAGCAATTTGGGATCATCTTTATATTTGCAATTGTGATGCTCGCCAGCTCTGTTATTGGCATGTTTATGTCGAGTGCAATCGCCGCAATCGTTGCTTTTTTTGCACTGATATTTGGTGTCACCGTCTAAGACGAAGTGCTATAATAAGAAGTGTCCCAGAGTAGCTCAGGACGTATATGATTTTCCTAACATCATATTGATAGGGATTCCGAATGGTTCGTCTCCGTGGAGACGTCTCAAAGGTAACCCACCTTGCATTTGCACGGGGAATATCAAGCGTCTAAAGGTTTCCTCTGGGATATTTCGTACCTTGTCGTATCGGGGTGTGGCGCAGTTTGGTAGCGCGCACGGCTGGGGTGAGAACTGCCAGTGGCAGTTTGCAAGGGAATCTTCCGGTGAAAACTTGTTTTCAACCGTGAAGTTCCGGGGTCGCGGAACGTGACCGTGAGGTCGTCCCACACCTTTCATCAGGGTATAGCTTAGTTGGTAAAGCGCTGGGCTGGGGGTCCAGAGATCGGAGGTTCAAGTCCTCTTACCCTGACCAAAGGTGCGGGATCATCCCGACCACGAGAGTTTGATGATAGTATAGTGGTATAAGTAGCTAAAATAGAAAGTGATAATGAATCAACGTATCGCCGTCCGTGCAATTATCAGAAAAGATGAAAAGACTCTCTTACTGAGGCGTGCAAATGGTCGACCGACGATTCTCGGAAAGTACGAGTTGCCTGGCGGCAAGCTCGACTATGGTGAGCAGCCCGAAGACGCACTGGCTCGGCACTTCAAGACTGAGGCCAATCTAGTCATCCAAACCGCGCAATTATTCGATGTTCTGACATATATTGACCACGATGACCGTGATACGCAGTACGTTTTCATCCTCTATCTTGTTAGTTTGGGGGTTGGCGGGTCGACGATTACGCTCAGCCAAAACTACGACAAGTATCTTTGGAAGAAAATGTCGGACATCCATCAGGATGAGCTGACAGAGTCGGCAAAACTATTGTTGGGAATATCACAACAGCAGATTCACTCTGTTAAAGAAGAAGAGTTAATTAGTAAAGATGTAATTAGCGCAACAGACACTTCGCACCTTGTTATTTATTCAGACGGGGGATCACGTGGCAATCCTGGGCCATCATCGGCTGGCTTTGTGATTATGAGTGGGCACGAAGACGTTATTCATCAGGGCGGCATGTATCTTGGTATTACGACGAATAACCAAGCAGAGTATCAGGGAGTGCGTCTTGGGCTGGAGAAGGCAATGGAAATGGGCGCCAAAACAGTAGAGTGTCGCATCGACAGCCTACTTGTCGTCAATCAGCTCAATGGTATCTACCAGATAAAGAATCGTGAACTTTGGCCAATCAATGAGCGAATCCAGGAGCTGATTACTCATTTCGATAAAGTGACGTTCTCTCATGTACGTCGTGAGTTTAATCAATTGGCTGACGGCATGGTAAATAAGATCTTAAATGCCCACGACGGGGTGAAATAAGGTATACTCTATCCTAGGCAGTTCGTTAGGCGATCGCCCCGACTTGTCGGGGAGGAAAGTCCGGGCAGCACAGGGTGCGACAGTCGCTAACGGCGACCGGAGGTAACTCTAGGGAAAGTGCCACAGAAACGAAACTACCCCGCTTGTCGGGGCAAAGGTGAAACGAGTGAGGTAAGAGCTCACAGCGACGTATGGTGACATACGGAGGAGGTAAACCCTGTCGGCTGCAAGGAGGTTTGCATATAAGGACGACCCGTCCGCAGGCCGCTATCCGCTCGATCCATCAGGCAACTGGTGGGCTAGATAGATGATCGTCCACGACAGAACCCGGCTTACAGACGGGCTGCCTACTAAAATATCCGCTTCTCATTTTGAGAGCGGATATTTTAGTAGCAAGGAGGAGAAGGCTAGTTTTTGGCGCTTTTTACAATTGCTGTAAATGCGGCTGGCTCTTTGACTGCGATCTCGGAAAGTACTTTACGATCGAGTTCGATGTTCGCTGCTTTTAGGCCAGCAATCAGCTTGCCGTAGGTAGTGCCGTTTTCGCGGGCAGCAGCGTTGATGCGGGTGATCCAAAGACCACGCAGGTCGCGTTTGCGGTTGCGACGATCGCGGTAGGCATACTGAAGGGCCTTAATAACACCTTGCTTCGCCATCTTGAAGCTGCGGGTGCGGTTGTGCTGCATTCCCTTAGCGGCTTTTAATATCTTCTTGTGTTTTGCGCGTGCTGTGACGCCTCGTTTTACTCGCATGATCTAAACTCCTAGTGCTCGTTTAACATTTTTTGCCATTGCACCAGTAACGGTTGCAGTGGTCTTGATAGCGCGTTTGCGACTCTTGCTCTTTTTGGCGAGCAGGTGAGTACCAAATGCACGACGACGCGTAACCTTACCAGTACTGGTAATCTTCATGCGTTTCGCCGTTCCTTTGTGGGTCTTTAACTTTGGCATTTATTTACTCCTTACTACTATACTCAGATTGCGGCCAGCCATCTGGGGTTGTTGCTCTACAACTGCTTCGTCTTCAAGAAGGTTGATGATCTTCTCGATCATGACGTAACCAAGATCTTTATGTGCCATCTCGCGACCACGGTAAAAGATTTGGATACGGACTTTGTGTCCTTCAGACAGGAAACCCCGTATTTTACGAAGCTTGATATCCAAGTCGCCAGAACCGATTTTGAGACCGAACCGCATTTGTTTCAGCTCGCTTTGTTTGCTGCTTTTGCGGGTCTTTTGTTGCTCTTTCATCTTTTGGTACTGGTATTTACCCCAGTCGACGATCTTAGCAACCGGCGGAGCGGCGTTTGGTGATATTTCCACCAAGTCCACACCAGCCTCTTCGGCAAGCTTCAGCGCTTCCTCCCGCCCTACGATGCCAAGCTGTTCTCCACTGGTGCCAATGACACGCAGTTCTTTTGCACGGATGGCCTCGTTGATACGAATTGATTGACTGATCGCTTATCTCCTTTTGAAGTCTGTTGTTGGTAGAGCGTTACTCTAGTGGCTAATTATACCACAACGGGGGTGATATGTTCAAGTCGGATTTAGGCGATACTGGAGGGCCTCGGCGATATGACTTGGCGCGATGGCCTCGACGTTTTCTAGATCAGCAATTGTGCGAGCCACGCGAATAATTTTGAAGTAGCTTCGCGCGCTTAGTTGCAGTCGGTCAGCGGCTTGCACAAGCAAATCTTGGACATCGCGTGAGAGCGGTACGAACTTTTTTAAGTCACGATTTGTAAGATTAGCGTTGTTTTTAAAACTACTACCGTATCTATTGGATTGAGTGAGAAGGGCGTTCTTGATAAGCTTTCGTGCATCAGACTGTTGTAAATTAGTAGGAATATTGGATTCGAGGAGTTCACTATTCGATACCCGAGCAACGTTGATGCCGAGATCAATTCGATCGAGCAATGGTCCAGACAAGCGTTTCTGATAGGCGAGGATCTGCGTACTGCTACAAGTACACTCACGAGCCTGATCGCCGTAGTAGCCGCAGGGACAGGGGTTCATGGTGGCGACAAGCATAAAGTCGGAAGGGTAGTGACTGTAGCCACCGGCGCGACTTATTGATATCTTCTTGTCCTCAAGTGGCTGCCTGAGCGCCTCAAGGGTTGTCCGGGGGTATTCCGGGATCTCGTCTAGGAAGAGGACGCCCAGATGGGCGAGGCTGATCTCGCCGGGTTTTGGCTTGGTGCCACCACCGATAAGGGCGATACGGCTGGCGGTGTGGTGGGGAGCGCGAAATGGGCGAGTACTCACGATATCGTCGAGTACCTCACCAGCTAGACTGTGGAGTTTGGTCGTGGCGATCTGCTCTTCAGGTAACAGGGGTGGAAGGAGACCGGCCAGTGCTTTTGCCATCATTGTCTTGCCAGCGCCAGGCGATCCGCTCAGGAGAATGTTGTGATGACCAGCCGCGGCAATGATAAGTGCTCGCTTTGCGACGTCTTGCCCATGGATTTCATCCAGGGTTGGGAGGTGTGAGGGCTTCCTGTGAGATGTCGGCGCGTAAGGCGTAGCGGCGGGGAGAATCAGCTCCTTCTTGAGGTGGAGATACAGCTCTTTCAGCGACGTTATACCAATAATGGCAATGCCGTCGATCAAACTGGCCTGTTCGACGTTTTCGCGGGGGAGAAAAACGGTCTTCATACGGTGCTTTTTGGCGGTTTCAGTGATCGTCACCGCCCCTTTAATGGGGCGAATAGTGCCATCAAGGGCCAATTCACCGGCAAAAAGGGCATTTGCGACCTCTGATTGCTGAAGTTGGCCGCTACTGACCAGGATAGCCAGCGCAATCGGGAGATCATAGTGGGTTCCATCTTTCGGAAGTTCGGCCGGAGCGAGGTTAATGGTAACTTTTCGGGCGGGAAACTCTAGTAGTGAGTTTTTGATGGCACTGCGGACGCGCTCTTTCGCCTCATCGATCGCCTTGCTGCCCATGCCGACGATCTGCAAAGAGGGGAGGCCTTTACTAGAATCTGCTTCCACCTCTATTAAACTACCTTCAAATCCCACGGGTGCAACCGATAATGTCTTTGCGACACCTGCCATAGTGTTTTCAGTATAGCATAAGCGTCACACACTTGAACTACCTCTGTAGGTATGCTATAATAATGCCATAGGTTGGGGCTGAAATTAGCTTTCGACAAGAGGACATTAACAGATTATTTTGCAAGCCGACTTTACACGTACGTATATTTTTAATTGCAAACTCAATTAAAGTAGCATTTGCTAAGCTAAAGAGCGCTTTTAGCGTTCCTACCCTTGCATTTGCGCCAATCGCAGCCTAATACGCTGTGATCATCACTTGCTACCAGGCGACATAGTGGCTCGTGGTGTTATATTTATGCCGCTTACTTGGCAAACGCGCAGTGGCGTCTGCTAAAGGACACCTTTCCACGCAATCCATTGAACATTTGTGTTTGTCTTTTAGTTCAGAGGATTGTAAAGACTCAAGATAAACTATGCTTGTAGACGAATAATCCGTTACCTTTTGGACCGGGGGGCAGTGCCCCGCAGCTCCACCAATGTAAATTCCCGACCTTTTGGTCGGGTGTTTGCATTAGAGACGAGCCGGAGTCGCTGCCCGTGAGGGTGAGAAGTGTCTGTGACACTTCGAGTTTTACTTGCGTGGCCGACTTGGTGGCTTTAGCCATTCGAGGAGCAGGGTAATGAATCGTGCCCCGCAGCTCCACCAATAGAAATCATTATCCGCCCTGAAAAGGGCGGATTTTTCGGACCAAAAATAGGGAATACACGCCAAATAAAACAACCACCTGCGAGTAGTGGTTGTTTCGTGTGGAGTTTTTTGATTTCTTGTTTATTTTTGGCTTCTGTATAATTTATTTATTCAGGAGCTACCCCTATAATATGTCTTCAAAGCGCTTGTGTCAATAACTTTCTTGAAAAATCTTTAAGTAAAAAATACCACGTCGTTTTTACCCCGTGGGGTTGAGCGTTACGCCGAGCAAGTCGGTTTTTCAAATTGTTGGGTTGGCTGGGCTAATGATATGAACGACGAACCGTCAGGTAGTGCCGCAACTGGCGTATTGGCATTTGAAAACGTACCGCGGCGCAACTAAAATAGACGCAGACTTAAATTGTCACGACATCGTTTTGTGTTTCTATGGTCCAACAACCAGCTTCAAGGCCGACCGGACAGAACTTGTCTTTGCCGGTTGATGTTTTGGGGTAAGTTCAAACACAGACGGCGCAATGCACTTAGCCGGTCGCATCGTCGTCACGGTCTAGGTATGTATGGTCTTTGAGCGGAAATTCTATATCATTTGGATTTGACGAGAAAAGAATGAGGAGGTGAGTCGCCATGCGGATCTAAGCACGCACATTGCAAGTACAAAGACGATGGGTGAAGGCGGCAGTGCAGGAGAAATAGCTCAAAAACAGAACAAAAGTAACAATAAATGAGTCATAATTGTTATAAAAACAACGAATACAATTGAAATATGCATACGACTCTAATCTGTTAATTAATATGTTGTAATTATAACGTACTCTAAATACATCAGTATCATATTGACCCGCTGTTTTGCTTATGCTATGGTAGAAACAAGCTTTTAAAAACACAAACAAAAGCAAAAATACCTTAACAATTTGAGATCTGACCCTACGCTGCTTCGACGGAAAGTCGATAACGGCACGGGTATAGGAAAAACTTTGAGCTACATCCGTAGCTCACGCACCTTTCTTTTTCTGTACCATTTACGTTGGCGTTATCGATGCTCCGCCAAATTTTCTGCGAGAGTAACCGCAATAAGCTATATTGTTGCTGTTCCTCTCGTAGAGAACACGGTGTAGAGCGCGCATTGGATTAGTACCGATGCGCCGAGTAAAACCCTGTTACCACTTGAATGGTAATCGTGCTACTACTCGGCGTACTCGCGGAACGTTCATGCATGTACAATATGCCCCAGCTTCGGCTGGAGCGGTCAGTTGCCTCGAGCGGTAAACTGCTAAAGAAGCACGCGCCCTTTTATTTTTTAGCGGCGGATGTCGCAACTTTAGCGCTATGGTTTGTCGCTCAGGCTCTCAAGAATTTTTTTAATGTGAAGTGGTATAGTAAATACATATGTTGGCGAGGGTAGTGAGTATAGCGGGATTAATAGCAGCAAGTGTGTTGCTTTTTTTCGTTAGTACTACAACACCAACACAGGCGGGACCACTAGGGATACTGGTGGTTTTTCTTTGTCTGTACGTTATGCTCTTTAGTGCGCTGACATTCTTGATATGGGGGGTGCAGCGTATTGTCGTAAAGCTCTTGTCGCCTTTCACTGTTAGGCGACCGATGCAGCCACTGTCACTGTCCCGCGCTTATTACTTCTCGTCAGTACTGTCGCTCGGCCCGGTTATGTTAGTAGGAATGCAGTCAGTCGGTGGCGTCGGTGTGTACGAGAGTGGTCTGGTGATCCTTTTTACACTTATTGGTTGTATCTATATCGCAAAAAGAACTGCCTAGGTAAAGAAATGATTATGCTATAATTACAGATATGGAACCCAAGCTGCCTGCACCAAATCCCAATTTCGAGCGTGCGCCTAATGAGCATGGTTCGACTCTTGAGTCACTACCTCTGCCGCCAAATCCCGAAATCGGATTTGATCGTGGTGAGAAACCGAAGGAACAGCAGAGTGAAGCACCACCCGCAGCCGTGAACGCTGCGCCAGTTTTGCCCACACCAGTCGTTGTGCCAGCTATACCGACCCCAGTGACTGATGATTCTTCGGCTGGAGCCGTCCCGACGGCACCACTGACAGCCAACGACGATGATCTCATCGAGAAGGAGTGGGTGGAGAGTGCCAAGAAAATTATCGCAGAGACCAAAGATGACCCACATCGTCGCGAACGAGAGGTGGGGAAGTTGCAGGCGGATTACTTAAAGAAGCGCTACGGGAAGGAGCTAGGTGCCACCGAGTAGAACTCGGGATGGTCGTGTGAAGCTATGATTGGCGTTATTATCAGTGGATTCCTCGTACTCGTGCTCGCATCTGTTGCGGGCGTCTTTGTATTTATGCAGTACCAAAAAACAATGCGCGAAGCAAAGAACTACGAACGCGGTCTTAAAATGGTGCCGATGATCATTCATCTTCCGCCATCGAGCGACGATATTGAGGGCGGGGGACGTGACGAACGAGACCTTACCGAAGAAGTACTGTCGCAAGCCGAAGTGATGTATAACATTATCGCCAGCACAGCGACGAAAGGTTTTAAAAGCAAGATCTACGGCCAACGGCATCTATCATTTGAGATCGTCGCCAAGGATGGCTTGGTACTCTACTACGCCGTCGTGCCAGTCGTCCTCGTCGACGTTGTGCGCCAGGCGATTGCCGCCGCCTATCCGTCGGCACGACTCGAAGAGATCCAAGAACACAACATCTTTAGCGAGAGCGGCAAATTGAGTGGGACGATCGGCGGTGAATTTACCCTCAAGAAAGATTACGTCTATCCTATTGAGACCTACCAGGAGTCAAAGCGTGACGCCTCGCGTGCACTACTTAACGCCTTGTCGTCAGCCAGTCGCGAAGATGGCGTAGGAGTACAGATATTGTTGCGACCGGCTCATTCGGGCTGGACCAAGCGCTCCGTTTCGATAGCCGATCGGATTGTCAAAGACAAAGGTATTAAGAAAACAGGTATCGGCGGGATGATTGCGCCGAAGGATTTGATGGAAGCGCTCTGGAAACCACCTGAATCAGGCGGTGAGAAAGCTCAGTCAGACGGTAAACAACTCTCGTCACTTGAGCAAAAAACCGTTGAAGCACTCCAGGAAAAGACCCGCTACCCAGGCTACGAAGTGCTGGTGAGGGTAGTGGTGTCTTCAAATACCGCAGCTCGCTCACAAACACTGCTGAAAAACGTGGTTGCAGCCTTCTCTTTGCTTGATTCACCGAGCAACAACGGCTTCAAGTTCACCGTTTCTCGCAATATCGAGGAGCTTGTGACTGCCTATATCTTCCGGTTCTTTCCGCAAGGCGTGACGCACAACATCCTCAATAGTATTGAGCTGGCGACCCTGTTTCACCTACCGAGCCAAAACAATATCCCGACCTCTCAGGTGCAACGCCAGATGAGTAAACAGGTGGATGGGCCGACTCAGGTGATGGACGAGGGTGTCCTGCTGGGCTACAACGAGTTCCGCGGCATTCGAAAACCAATCCGCCTCAGTATGAACGATCGACGACGACATACCTATATCATTGGACAGACGGGAACAGGTAAGTCGGTGCTTCTCGAGAACCTGGCCTACCAGGATATGATGGATGGCCGCGGCTTCGCGTTCGTTGACCCTCACGGTGACTCCGTCGAGACCTTGCTAGGTAAGGTGCCAAAAGAGCGCGTGGAAGACGTTATTTACTTCAACCCAGGTGATATGAGTAACCCAATCGGACTGAACATGTTTGAGTTTGACCATCCGGATCAAAAGGACTTCTTGGTCCAGGAATCGATCAATATGCTCTATGGTCTGTACGACCCAGGGCACACTGGTATTGTTGGTCCTCGGCTCGAACACATCTTCCGAAACTGTGCGCTGCTCCTGATGTCAGACCCTGCGGGTGGTACATTCATTGACATACCGAAGCTGCTGATCGACGAGGAGTTCATGAAGAGTAAATTGAAGTACGTTACCGATCAGACCGTGCTTGATTTCTGGACCAAAGAGTTCCCCGAATCTAAGCGGTCAAATGAGTCAGGTGAGGTAATTAGCTGGGTGGTCTCGAAGTTTGGCCCGTTCATCTCGAACGACGCGATGCGCAATATTATCGGCCAAACCAAAAGTGGTTTCAACCTGCGTGACATTATGGATAATAAGAAGATTCTGCTCGTTAACCTCTCGAAAGGTAAGATGGGGGAACTCAACTCGAAGCTGCTGGGTATTATCTTTGTGATGAAATTCCAAGCGGCCGCCATGGGCAGGGCGAATATTCCCGAATCCGAGCGAGAAGACTTTGGCCTCTATGTTGATGAGTTCCAGAACTTCGCAACCGAGAGCTTTGAGTCGATTCTGTCTGAAGCACGAAAGTATCACCTTAACCTGATACTTGGCAACCAGTTTATGACCCAGCTAACAGACAAGGTGAGAGAAGCGATTATCGGTAACGTCGGAACGGTGATATCGGGTCGTATCGGTGTGACCGACGCCGAGATACTCGTGAAGAAGTTCTCGCCAACCTTCGACCAGGAAGATCTCACCAAGATGCCGAACCACCAGTCGGTAACGAGTGTCATGATCAATAACGTCCCCTCGGCACCGTTTAGTATGTCGTGGATACCTCCAATGGGTGAGCCCAACATGCAACTCAGTGATGCCCTGAAGCGCCTCTCGGCTACGAAGTATGGTATTCCGCGGGCAACGGTCGAGAAAACTATCTTTGATCGACTCGGTAAGGCAGAGGCTGAAAAGAAGGCGCGTCTCGAGGAGATGCGACGCAATCAACAGCAGCGGATGGGTGGGGGAGCTCCGGGTGTACCAAGTTCATCTGGCGGCTCATCCTTTCTCGATGACTGGTTGGCAAAGCGCCAACAACTGAGCGGTGGGAAACCATCACCCGCTCAGCTCAGCCCTGGAGCCGCCTCACTGCCCTGGCAGCCACAGATGACATCACAACCACAGCAAACACCCATGGCTCCTGTAGAGCCTACAGCGCAGTCAGAGGACACCTCGCAACCCAAGAACGAGCAACCCGCTTCTGATAAACTCGATCTTCGCGGTAATGACGGCACTCAGCACGAAGAAGTATCGATCAAATTTGATCGATAACGAAGATAGTTGTTACGATTTTCCGCCCGTAAACTCGAGGCGGAGGTAATCAAACAGGAGGCCGATCATCCACCCAACGACGAAGGCGGCAATCGTTTCAGTCCCCGATAGCGGGTAACCATAGTAACGGGCGACAAGAAAGATGGCTAAGGTAAAGATAAAGGCCATTAACGAGCCGGCTAGTATGGCGTTGGGACGGGCGACTGTTGATCCAACTGTATCACTGACGCGCTCAACGGCTTTGTTGTGGATGAATTTGCTAAAGGTACGACTGGCGACAGGTAATTCCTGTTGAACTTGCTTCATAGTGCGCTTGTAGTTTGCGGTGCGTTCTTTTTTGGAGATGATACCGTTCCGGCGGCGCTCAGGGGAGGTGTGTTCACGCTCGGCTTTCTTGGCAGTTTGGTCCTTCTCGGCACTTTTGGCTTGTTCCAGTGCTTCGTTTCTAGCGTCCGAGGACCTCTCCTGCGAGGTTTCGCCGACCTGTTCGGCCCGTTTCTCTTTGATAATCTCTTGTTGTTCAAGACGTAGCTTCTCTAAAGCCTCAGGGTTCCTGATTGTCTCTCCACTGTCATTGACTCGTTCTGCGTCTGTCATAATCTACCACCCTTTACGATTTATATCGTTCCTGCGTTAATGTCACGTCGAATCAGACGGATCTCTTTGCCTGTTTGTCGAGCCCGAGCGTAGAAGTAAGTGACGACGGACAGGAGAATGCCGGAGAAGATGAGGTTCTCGCCAGGGCCTGTCTCAGGCAACTCTCCTACAAGCTGTTCGACGACGACCTTTTGAACAGGACATTCAACGTTAATATTGATCGAATTACCAAAGGTATTGGTCATCGTACAGTCGTACGAAGCTTCGTCGCTTGTGCCTGTGTTGGTCGCGGCAATACTGCTAGCAAGTCGTACCATGAAGGTTCGTGATTGCTTTTCGCCTGCCTTTATCTCAACAGCCGGCCATGATAGTGTCTTTGTCTCGGCGTTGAAAGTACCACCACCGGTATCAGCAACGACGGCGTATTGCAGTACGTCCTCGAGTGCTTCTTCAATCGATTTCGTAACTGGTGCAGAGCCTTTGTTTTCAACACTGACGGTGTACGAGATACGATCTGAGGGTAGGGCGAGCACGCTCGCGGCGTCCGCACTGGATTGGTCGAGGTTAACGGCTGTCTTTTGTTCGATGAGCTCACCGACACAAGATTCGTCCACACACTCCGTTGGCACACAGGCGGCATCTTTGTACCAGATGTCTGGATTGGTGGGGCAGGGCTGGCAGTCGGGACTGTTAGCTGGAAGTTCCGGATTGAGCGAGCAGACATTAGGCGCGGTGATAGTGAATTTACCAGTACAATCAGCGTCTGTTTTGTCACCAAGACTTGTTTTAACCGTCAATCGAGCGGTGTATTTGCCAGGAGTCTCGATTGAGACAGCGTCCGTCTTAGCGCTTAGCTTGTTCGTTTTCACAACTTGCGTACTGATGACCTTGCCCTTACTATTCTTGATAACAAAGGTGTACTTACTTACCGTTGCCTTATTTACAGCGGCCGCACCTGTCATTTCAATGTTCGTCCGTCCGATTTTATGTATCTTAAGGGCACTACAGACCGCGGTGACCTGTTCAACATGGACTTCCTTCACTCGGAAGGTAGCTCGACAGTTGTTATTCGCTCGATCGCCGAGAGAGGTGTGGACGATAACCGACACCCTATAGAGACCAGGTTTCGTTCGCTGGTATTGATAGGTAGCATTTTGCTCGGCTGTGGCAATTCGTTCTCGGTGAATGACACTTTGATCTGGTAGTGATTCGATGACGAATGTATAGCCTCGGATAGTGGCGCTTCCTGTCACGTTACTCTTGGCGGAGAATTTAAAACGCTGCGCATCGAGGGCGACAACACTCAAGTTCTTGCAGGTTGATTCAGGCTGAGGCTCAGCCCGCGGCTGCTTTTTAGTAACGAGGTTGCCGCAGTCTTTTTTAATAGCAAACCACCCGAACGCCTGAGAGTGACCGGCGAACACTGGGTAGGTTGGACCACCTTGCTCTGTCAGGACCATCGGACGATTGTAAACTGTCTGGGCGGTGCCATCTGCTTGGTAGTAGGTGTAGGCCTTTTGTCCCTGGGCAGCGCTGTAGAGACTCGTCATTGACCAGTTGTAGTAGCCTCGCTGTCCGACTGTTGTCGGGTTTGCGGCGGCGATCTCTGCACGGGTAATACCAAGAGAGGTAAAGAGGCCTTTTAGCTTCGGACTGCCGTCATAAGCGCGCAAAAAGTCGGGCACACTGCTCACGCCACCCCTTACGAAGTCGGCGTTGCTGGATGCATTGGCTGCTTCTGGTGGTTGAAAAACTGCAAACGATTGCACGACGAGAGCCAGAACGGTAAATATGAGCCCAAGTCGGCGGGTAAGTTCCTCTTTCTTCAAACGCTTGGCGTAGAAGCCCAATTGGCCAATGAGAGCTGGGCTAAATGCGAGATTTGAAACCAATTTGCGGAACATATAGTGTATTTGTTTATTTTTATACCTTTATGCTATAGATTAGCATAAGAAATATGTTCACCGCAAGTGCTTGAGTGAACACAAATTGTTCGGTATAATAGGAATATTGTAAATACCAGAAACGACTGATGAAGTGAGGGAAAAATGGTGAAGCAAACAAAAGACTCATATGATGGGTCACAAATCCAAGTCCTGGAAGGGCTTGAGCCGGTTCGTAAACGACCAGGTATGTATATTGGGAGCACGGGCTACGACGGTGTCCATCACCTGATAAAGGAAATTGCCGACAACTCCGTCGATGAGGCAATCGCCGGTTTTGCTACAAAGATCAATGTCGTCATTCTTGAGGACGGTGGTATCACTATCTCCGATGACGGGCGAGGTATCCCTGTTGATAAGCACCCAAAAACAGGCCTGAGCAGTCTTGAAACAGTCCTCACAGTCCTCCACGCTGGTGGTAAATTTGGCGGTGGTGGCTATAAGGTATCATCAGGTCTTCACGGTGTTGGCTCAAGTGTCGTGAACGCACTTTCTACAAAGCTTATTGCCGAAGTGGTGCAAAAAGGCGAACTCTATCGGATTGAGTTTGCTCAAGGCGCTTCGCTTGCCCCCTTGAAGAAAATCGGAAAAACCGATCGTCCAACAGGCACAACGATTACATTCTACCCGGACCCAACCATTTTTAAAGAAACTATCGAATTTGACTACGAATGGGTGGTGAATTATTTGCGTCACCAGGCGTACCTGACAAAGGGTGTCTACGTAGCCGTTCGCGACGAACGCACCAAAAAGCGCAACGCGTTCTACTTTGAAGGCGGTATCCAGAGCTATGTGAAGCATCTTAATATCGGCAAGGATGTTGTCAGCGATAACGTCTTTTACGTCGAGAAACAAATCGACGACTCGATGGTAGAGGTCGCTATTCAATACAATGAGACATACGTTGAAATCGTAAAACCGTTTGCGAATAACGTGCTGACGCCCGATGGCGGTACACACTTGATCGGGTTTAGGTCGGCTATGACGCGTGTTATTAATGATTATGCGCGCAAGACTGGTCTTTTGAAGGAAAAAGAAGATAACCTCAGTGGTGATGATATCCGCGAAGGTTTGACTGCTATTATCCTCGTCAAGCTACCGGATCCACAATTTGAAGGACAGACCAAGAATAAGCTTGGTAACCCTGAAGTTCGTCGCTACGTTGAACAGGTGATGAACGAGTACTTTAGTTACTATCTCGAAGAGAATCCCAATGTTGCTAAGAAAATCGTTGGCAAAGCGCTACTTGCGGCTCGTGCTCGCAAGGCAGCCCGTGCCGCCCGCGACAATGTGATCCGTAAAGGCGCCCTCGATGGTCTTAGCCTGCCCGGTAAGCTTTCCGACTGCTCCAGCAAAGACCCAAGCATCTCCGAACTCTACATTGTTGAGGGAGACTCGGCCGGTGGATCAGCTAAATCAGGCCGGGACAGTAAGACCCAAGCGATTTTGCCACTGCGTGGTAAAGTACTCAACGTTGAACGGGCTCGATTGGATCGTATGCTCGGCAACAATGAAATCGTCAGTCTCATTAAGGCGATGGGTGTAGGTATTAGTGACCAGTTCGACGTGACTGGCCTGCGCTACCACCGTATTATTATCATGACCGACGCCGATGTCGACGGAAGCCACATCTCAACCCTTCTACTGACATTCTTCTTCCGCTATATGCAAGAAGTGATTGACGGCGGATATGTGTATTTGGCTAAGCCACCACTGTTCTTACTGCGACAGGGGACAAAAAAGGAATACGCCTACAGCGACGAAGAACGCGACGAGATTTTACAGCGCATGATCGCAGAACGCCGCGAAAAGGGAGTTGTCATCGACGAAACGGCTGACCCGGTCAAGCAAGCGGGGATTACTCTCTTGCAGCGATACAAGGGTCTTGGTGAAATGGATGCAGAACAACTCTGGGATACAACTATGAATCCAGAGAACCGCGTCCTTATCCAGGTGAAGGTAGAAGATGCCGAAAAGAGTGATGCAATTTTTACAAAGTTAATGGGTGATCAAGTCGACCTCCGTAAGAGCTTTATCCAGAGCCGCGCGAAGTCGCTAAGCCTAGAGGATTTGGATATTTAATTATGGACGACAATACTTTTGATGTAAATGACACACCAATTGAAGGTGAAGTAGTAGTGCCGCCTCAAACTCACTCGCGGCTTGTCGAAAATCTCTCTGTTGAGAACGTTATGGAAGATAGTTTCCTGCGTTATTCCATGAGCGTCATTATTGATCGTGCCTTGCCTGATGTTCGTGACGGCATGAAGCCGGTCCACCGCCGCATTCTTTATAGTATGGGTGAACAAAACCTGCGTCCAGGTGGTCGTTTCCTCAAGAGCGCGCGTATCGTCGGTGACGTAATGGGTAAATATCACCCACACGGTGACTCATCTATCTATCTTTCGATGGTTCGTTTGGCTCAGGACTGGGTAATGCGCTATCCGCTCGTGAACGGGCAGGGTAACTATGGTTCGATGGATGGAGATCCGCCAGCTGCTAGTCGTTACACCGAAGCTCGCCTTGGGCGAGCTGGTAATGAACTACTGACTGATCTCGATAAAGACACGGTTGATTTCCGTGACAACTACGATGGTTCAGAACAGGAGCCAAGTGTTCTGCCAGCCAAGCTGCCAAACCTGCTTCTGAACGGACAAATTGGTATCGCGGTTGGTATGGCAACCAGCATCCCACCTCATAACTTAGGTGAACTGGTTGATGCAACTATTGAGTTAATCGACAACGACGAAGCAACCTTTGAAGACCTCATGAAACACGTGAAGGGTCCTGATTTCCCAACGGGCGCTATTGTGTATGGTGGAGCTCCGATGAAGCTGGCCTACCAGACCGGCCGCGGTAGCGTTATGATTCGTGCTGTCACTGACATCGAGGAGACCAAAAAGGGCCGTAGTCAGATTATTGTAACTGAAATGCCATATGGTGTAAATAAAGCAACACTTATTGAGAAGATTGCTGAACTCCACAAGGACAAAAAGATACTTATTAGTGATCTTCGTGATGAGAGTGCCCGCGGTAAGGTCCGCGTGGTTATAGAACTGCGAAAAGACGCCTACCCCAAGAAGGTGCTCAACCAACTCTTTAAGCTGACTGCCTTGCAGACGAGCTTCCACTTTAATATGCTGGCGCTGATCGATGGTATCCAGCCGAAGGTACTTGGTCTCAAGGAGATTCTCGAAGAGTTTATCAAGCACCGTCGCGTTGTCGTACGCCGTCGAACCGAATTTGAACTGAAAGCCGCCAAAGCTCGCGCCCATATTCTCGAGGGTTACAAGATTGCCCTTGATCACATCGATGAGGTGATTGCTCTGATTCGAGCCAGTAAGACAAGTGAAATAGCTCAAGCTGGATTAAGCAAAAAGTTTGGTCTCTCAGAGATCCAGGCTCAAGCGATCCTCGCTATGCAACTTCGACGTCTCACCGGGCTAGAGCGTGACAAAATTGAGAGTGAACTCAAGGAACTGCTGGAACTCATTGCTAAGCTAGAGGCGATTCTCGCAAACGAGTCGGAGATTCTTCGTATCATCAAAGAAGAGCTACTGGAAATGAAAGACAAGTTTGGCGATGACCGTCGCAGCAAGATGATTAACTACGAGCTTGGAAAGTTTAGCGACGAAGAGCTTATCCCTGAAGAAGACAGTGTTATACTTTTGACAACAGAGAATTACATCAAGCGAACACTAGTGAGTGAGTATCGTCGACAACACCGAGGTGGTAAGGGCAAGCGTGGTATGACAACTAAGGAAGAAGATGTGATTGACCAGCTGATTCCGGCCAGTACGCACGATTATCTCCTGTTCTTTACGAATAAAGGTCGTATCTTCCGCCTCAAGGCTTACGAAGTGCCAGCGGCAGGACTTAGTGCCAAGGGAGTTGCAGCGGTTAACCTCTTGCAGCTACAGCCGGAAGAGAAAATTACCTCCATCATTCGGCACGAAAAAGATGCTAAAGATGACGGCTATCTCTTTATGGCAACAACCAAGGGAACTATCAAGAAGACGCCTCTTAAGGACTACGCTAATATCCGCACCAATGGTCTGATCGCCATCAAGCTTGATGAAGGTGATGAACTGCGCTGGATTCAGAAGACGAATGGTGAAGATGATGTTATTATTTCAACATCTGCCGGCCAAGCCATCCGTTTTAGTGAAAAAGATGCCCGACCAATGGGACGTGCAGCACGCGGTGTACGTGGTGTACGCCTACGACCTAATGACTGGGTTGTCGGTATGGATATCGTTGACGACACTCGCCAGCTACTGGTCATTAGTCAGAACGGCTATGGCAAGGCCACAAAAGTCTCACACTTTACTTCTCACAAACGTGGTGGAGTTGGCATCAAGGCAGCCGTCGTGACAGCAAAGACCGGACCAATCATCGCTGTGCGTACCCTAGACCCAGAGGCGAGCGAAGTTCTACTCATCTCTAACAAGGGTCAGGCAATCCGTGTTGGTCTCAAGGATATTCCAACACTTGGGCGAACCACCCAAGGCGTGCGAATTATGCGCATGAGTGAAGGTGACAAAGTATCATCAATCGGTCTCATGCCTGATCAGGCGCCAGTCATCGATGAAGAGGACGAGGATAACTAGTATGGTTGAGCTATCCCCGTATCTATGGGCGATCGCTGCAGGATGGATAGTGGCGCAGGGGGCGAAGTATATCATTGTCGCCCTGAAAACCCGCAGTATCTCGCATGTGCGACAGCTGTATCTTTCGGGTAATATGCCAAGTGCCCACAGCGCAACTACTATTGCACTCGTGACGGTAATCGGCCTCAAAGACGGTATAGAGACAGGGCTGTTCGGACTCGCCAGCTTATTTGCGGCCATTGTCATCTATGATTCAATGATGGTTCGACGCTCGGTTGGCGAGCAGGGTCTGGCGATTCAGGCGCTGATTAAAGAGGGCGCGAGCAAGGTTCTTGTGCCCCGCGCCGCCAAGGGACATACTCCATTAGAGGTCCTCGTCGGCTCATTCGTTGGGGTGACTGTTGGCCTCGTTGTCTTTTTCGCTACGAAGTAACTCAGATTGACCCTTGACGCTCGGGGAATTTATAGGTATGATGGATACCAGTCTGATCGCTCAAATGCGACATATGAGCTGTGGAGTTCAAACAGATGATCACAGTACTTTGACAATTTAGTTGTGCAATATCATCGTCAGTCTATATTTATATAGACGTCACTTGAGATAGTGACATCTTTTTATGGAGAGTTTGATCCTGGCTCAGGATGAACGCTGGCGGAGTGCCTAACACATGCAAGTCGAGCGGCAGCGCGAGTAGTTTACTACTTGGCGGCGAGCGGCGGACGGCTGAGTAACGCGTGGGAACATGCCCCAAAGTGAGGAATAACTGCCCGAAAGGGTAGCTAATGCCGCATATGATCTTCGGATTAAAGGATTTATCCGCTTTGGGAGTGGCCTGCGTACGATTAGATAGTTGGTGAGGTAATGGCTCACCAAGTCTACGATCGTTAACTGGTTTGAGAGGATGATCAGTCAGACTGGAACTGAGACACGGTCCAGACTCCTACGGGAGGCAGCAGTGAGGAATCTTCCACAATGGACGAAAGTCTGATGGAGCAACTCCGCGTGCAGGATGAAGGCCTTCGGGTCGTAAACTGCTTTTATGAGTGAAGAATATGACGGTAACTCATGAATAAGGGTCGGCTAACTACGTGCCAGCAGCCGCGGTCATACGTAGGACCCAAGCGTTATCCGGAGTGACTGGGCGTAAAGAGTTGCGTAGGTGGTTTGTTAAGTGAATAGTGAAATCTGGCGGCTCAACCGTACAGACTATTATTCAAACTGGCAAACTCGAGAATGGTAGAGGTAACTGGAATTTCTGAAGTAGGGGTAATATCCGTAGATATCAGAAGGAACACCAATGGCGTAGGCAGGTTACTGGACCATTTCTGACACTGAGGCACGAAAGCGTGGGGAGCGAACCGGATTAGATACCCGGGTAGTCCACGCCGTAAACGATGGATACTAGCTGTTGGAGGTATCGACCCCTTCAGTAGCGAAGCTAACG
>Ga0172379_10000314_pt1 | contig 128761 bp, 113 predicted proteins | sample GrowelOW334metaG_FD_119756 | JGI IMG/M metagenome (GOLD analysis project Ga0172379, IMG submission 119756) | Groundwater microbial communities from an aquifer near a municipal landfill in Southern Ontario, Canada - Groundwater well OW334 metaG | ecosystem: Environmental > Aquatic > Deep... | reverse complement strand
TGTTCTGAGGGACGAAATTTTTGACGGTACCTCAGGAGAAAGCATCGGCTAACCCTGTGCCAGCAGCCGCGGTAAGACAGGGGATGCAAGCGTTACTCGGAATTACTGGGCGTAAAGCGTCTGTAGGTGTCTCGCCAAGTCTGGCGTTAAATGATAGAGCTCAACTCTGTCACCGTGCCGGAAACTAGCGGGATTGAGTCACTCAGAGGCATCTGGAATGTCGTGTGTAGGGGTAAAATCCGTTGATCCACGATGGAACGCCAAAAGCGAAGGCAGGATGCTGGGGGTGTACTGACACTCAGAGACGAAAGCGTGGGGAGCAAAGGGGATTAGATACCCCCGTAGTCCACGCCCTAAACGATGCGGGCTCGGTGTAGGAGTTATCAATTGCTCCTGTGCCCAAGCTAACGCGGTAAGCCCGCCGCCTGGGAAGTACGGCCGCAAGGCTAAAACCCAAAGGAATAGACGGGGACCCACACAAGCGGTGGAACATGGGGTTTAATTCGATGGTAAACGGAGAACCTCACCCAGGCTTGACATCTAGGGAATCTGGCAGAAATGTCGGAGTGCCGCAAGGAACCCTAAGACAGGCGATGCACGGTCGTCGTCAGCTCGTGCCTTGAGGTGTACTGTTAAGTCAGCAAACGAGCGCAACCCTCATCTTATGTTGTTTTTTCATAAGAGACTGCCGCCTCCAAGGCGGAGGAAGGTGGGGATGACGTCAGATCAGCGTGTCCTTTATGCCTGGGGCTACACCCATGTTACAATGGCCGATACAGAGGGCAGCGAACCCGCGAGGGCAAGCAAATCCCATCAAAGTCGGTCTCAGTTCGGATTGAAGGCTGCAACTCGCCTTCATGAAGTTGGAATCGCTAGTAACCGTGGATCAGCTACGCCACGGTGAATACGTTCCTGGGTCTTGTACTCACCGCCCGTCAACTCATGGAAGGCAGGGGCACCCGAAGCACCTTTACCTTAATTGGGAGGTACCACGGTGAAACTGCTGACTGGGAGTAAGTCGTAACAAGGTATCCGTAGGAGAACCTGCGGATGGAATATCTCCTTACCAGGGAGTTACCTGGCCTGTGACGCGCTTCGGCGCGGTCACGGTGCGAAGCATGCTCTGGCAGATGCTGTCGCCACCATGCAGATAATTGAACGAGGAGCATCCCCAGTGCTTCGTCCCTTTCCTCGAAGGGGGCAAAGTACTGGGCCTCGCAAGGGACTTCTCTACTACACAATGTTGTGAACATCGAAATAGGGAACCTACGGTTCCCCTTTTCGGGATAACCCCTCCCTTCAGCGGTGTCGCTCCAGCTGCGGGACCCGGCGGAGCCACCCGCAGCTTCGCGACAGTTTTTTAATTGGTGTAGAGACAAACAGCACACAACTAACTGGCGAGGCCCCGCAACCGGTGGGTGAAGGGGCGATGGAGCGGAGGATGTTGCGGGAGCGTTTTCTTTTTGCCCTTTCTTTGTCGCCGTGACAAAGAAAGGGCGGACCATGCATGAAGCGCGGGCTTGGGGGGCTTTGTTTGTTGTGAGTGTTCAGCCTCCACCCCTAACCCCTCCTCCACCCTCCTTCGCTCCTTCGGAGCTACGGACGGGCAGGCGGGAGGAGGGGGAGAAACGAATTTCGTTTCCCTCCCTGCCCTCGGGGAGCTAGAAGGCCGGCGTGGGATCTTTTGACAGCGCAATATATAGGGCTACGATAAGACCCTTTCCAATTTTCTTATGGAGGGAATCTGCAAGTTTGATTCACATACGCGCTGCCATCACACAGGACAGCGACAGGAGGATGGCACACGCACGAGCCTCGACACCGTAGCGCCCGATGCGGCAACGGTGATGAGAACTTTTGCTGCAAGTACAGAAATCCACGAACAGTTGCTGCAGGCGCATGCAGCGGAAAACCCAAGCTGCCGCACCCTGCTCAGGAGTCTCGGCAATGGATTCTGCATGGCTTGCCGCAAGGCGTGCGAAGCGGCTGGGGTGACGAACATACAGGAAACGAAGCAGCCGCGCGGTCGGTGGGGTTCGGGGGGGTGATTTGTTTGTTTGAAGGTTCCGCCTCCATCCCTACAACAAACATCAAACTGGCGAGGCCACGCAACCGGGGGCGCAGGAGGCGGGAAATGGAGGCGATTGAGAAATACCGCCTCCGGATGCTCAAAAAGTTATTGACGCTCGCAGTCAGATCCTTACAATACCGGCCTTTCTTTCTCTTCCTATGCCCGAAACCGACGAGAAGCCGTACTTCGACCAGCTGGTCGACAAGATGCCCGATGCGCCACGGGCGGAGCGAGTGAGCATCGCCGCCCTGACGAGGGCATTCCACCACAACATGGAATCCCTGCTCAAAACATTGGTCGACGAGCAGGCAATGGAACAACTCGCGCCGGAAGAGCGGCACGCAGTCGTCATGGCAATCAAAGACCATTTCAGTGTTTTTCTGGCCATGATCTGGAACAAAGGGGTGTCTATCGAAAAACATCTCGATTGCTACGATCTCTACCGGGAACAGATCCAGAAAGCGGGTGGATTCTCCAAGTACGAAGTCTGTGACATGCGGGGGGTCGACCCCGCACGCGAGGAGACATATCTCGCCGTGGCGAAGGGAATTGTGGTGGAAGCCATCGCACAGGCAAGGAGGGGAAAGAGAAGAAGAGAAAAAAGGGAACGATGAGCAGCCCGAAGATGTATTTCATCTGAGCGCGAGGTTCACCTCCCCACGACCATCGCCACCGCAATGAAGTGGCACGCGCTCCCGAGCAGGACCGCCGAGTGCCAGAGAGCATGCGAAAAGAGGTGCTTCCGCACGAAGAAGATTACACCGCCCGTGTACGCGATGCCTCCAGCGAGGAGCCAGCCAATCGCGGATTGAGGGACGTGCCGGATGAGCGGCGCGGCGGCAATCACGACGAGCCATCCCATGAGGAGGTAGAGGATGAGCGAGCCGCGCTGGAGCGAGAACAACGTGATGATGATGCCGAGAACGGCGAGGAACCAGACCGTGCCGAAGAGGCTCCATCCCCATCCGCCGCGAAGGGCCGTGAACGCGAAGGGTGTGTACGTCCCCGCGATGAGGATGTAGATCGCGGAGCAATCGATGAGCTCCATCATCTTCGCCATGCGCGTGGCGGAGAGGCTGTGGCAGAGGACGGACATCAGGTAGAGGAGCATGAGCGTCGTGCCGTAGATGCTCACCCCGACAACGGCCCACGCGGACACGTCTGCCGCCCAGACGATCAGCAGGACGAGCCCCGCGACGGAGAGGAGGAAGCCGATGCCGTGGATGACGCTGTTGGCGATCTCCTCTGCAACATGCATCGTGCGCATGCGCAGATGATACAGGAAGGCTGAGTACCGGCTCCTGATCTCCGAAGTATCTACTGACCCGCCAAGGTCAGTTCTCGACTCGCCAGGTACATCTCAATCTCCTCGATCACCCCATCGCCTATCCCTCTGATCGTGAGCAACTCCTTCAAGGTAAAACGGACCAGTTCAACATTCCTCCCGATTCCCCGGCGCTTCAGCCGCTTCGTCGCCCGCGTCCCGAGCTCGTCCCACTCAATCATCTGGAAGAGGTGCGGATGCGTTCTGAGCTCCTCGAGAGCGGCGGGGCTCGTCGTTGCATGGGAGCCCAGCTGCCCCGCGAGACGCAGGAGCTCCGCGCTTGTCATCTCCTTCCATGCCCCTGCCATCGCCGAATCGGGGTGGATCCCTTTCTCCGCTGCAAGGCTCCGGAAGGCCTGATCGTACCGTTCATGCTGGGGGAGTCCTCCGAACGGCCCGTTCCCCCGGGAGAATTCCACGAGGAGGAAAAGATGCTCGTAGACCTGCTGCCGCAGACACTCCAGCGCCTCCGCCACATGCTCGGCCACCTGGTGTTGTCCATCCGGACGGTACCGCCCAAATGTTTCAGCCGCCGGGAGGAGTCGTCTCGAAGTCATGAAGGGGCCGATGGTAGTCCGATCCCCATGAATATGCACTCGGGTTCTTCCTAAGCTCTTCTCCAAGCCACTTCCCTGCTCTTGCACTTCAGTAATTTAGTTGTATAGTATTCTTCACATCGGTCTTTTCTTTCTTCGCTGTACCCCATTTCCATGGAAAGGAATCAATAATGGGACAGTACAAACCGCTCGGACAACTCCTCGTGGAGGCGATGGCCTTGGCGTTTCTGGGGATCACTTTCTTCCCCTGGCTCTGGACGAGCTGGATGTTCCCGGAATGGAAACACCCGCGATCTCCGGCCACCGAAGCCCCACCCCCGGCGCGCACGCCAACCCCCCGCGAATTCACTCCGCAGTGGCCCCTGCAGAATGAGCCTGAGCTCCCGAAGGCAGAGCCTTCGAAGCCCTGGCTGATCTCGTGCTAACCGATGGCTCGCAGTCCTTACTGCCAGCAACACCGGCCCCATCTCGCGGGCCGGTTTCTTTTACTATTCCGCAAGGGCAAGCGCAACTCAGACCCTTGTGCCCATGCAATATTCTTGTAAAGTATCCTTTACGTCGGCCGATCTTTCACCCTATTCGAAAACTGTATTGGAGGCTTTCTGTGTTCAAACTGGCCATGGCGATCGTAACGCTGTCAGTCCTTTGGTTGGGATTTTGCTTGGGAGCCGTCTACTCGGTCTGGTTCCCAGACTCGTGGCATTTCTACCAGGAAATGGTGCCCAAGATCGTTGATCTTGGCATCAAGAAAATGGAGGCACCTGGCGTTGCTACGATCCCTTCGAAGCCATCTGTGGAGGAGCCGAAGAGAGCGCAAGGAATCGCTCCTTTTTCCTCTTCCACTGTCTCGTCTCTTCCCGCCCCCACGATGAGTCCTCCTCCTCTCGGCCCTTCTCCGAACCGAATTCGGATTCGCTGAAGGACCACCGATGTTCCCCCCGTCTCCCGGGTCAGCGGAGACATCTACCGACCACTCTCTCTTCTGAGAGTGGCCGGTTTTCGTTATATATAAGCCTAAAAACTGTTTCACTTGACTAACACACTACGGTCGCTATACTTTTCGCATGACATGTCTCCCCTCCGCCGCCGGGCATCATCATACGCATCTCCGTGAGGGGAGAATGGCGCCGATGCCTGCGTGAACGATCACGCACCGATTCGACTTCATTCCCTCCTCGCTGGAGGGTTTTTTGTGCATTTTCCCCTTTTCCCATGTCTCCCGAAGGAACCATCCGCATCGCCATCCAGAAAACCGGTCGCCTCTCCGAGGGCTCGCTGCTGCTCCTACGACAAATGGGGCTGCAATTCGAATCGTATCAGGGCCGTCTCTTCACGCCCTGCCGCAATCTTTCCGCCGACATCCTCTTCCTGCGCGACGACGACATACCGGAGTACGTGGAGGACGGTGTGGCGGACCTCGGCATCGTGGGGAGCAATGTCCTCGAAGAGCGGGGGAGCGGCGTCGAGCGGCTCCTCCCTCTGGACTTCGGCTTCTGCTCACTCGCGCTCGCGGTGCCGGAGCAATCCTCCATCGATACAACGGACAGGCTGGAGGGCATGCGCATCGCCACCTCCTATCCCCGCACGCTGCGAGCGTTCCTCCGGAAGAAGAAGCTGCAGGCGGAAGTCGTCGTCCTGAAGGGGTGCGTGGAGATCGCGCCGGCATTGAAAGTCGCGGACGCCATCTGCGACCTCGTCTCCACCGGTTCCACGCTCCGCACGAACCGCCTGCGCACCATCGAGACGATCGCGGAATCCCGCGCTCTCCTCGTCGGAACACGCGGAAAAAACCCTGAGAAGCGCGCACTCATCGATCGATTGCTCCTGCGGGCAAAGGGCGTACAGGAGGCGCGCAAGGTCAAGTACATCATGTTCAATGCGCCGAAAACGTCCCTCCCCGCTCTCACGGCACTCGTCCGCGGCTGCCGCAGCTTCACCGTCGTCCCCCTGGCCGATCCCGCGTTCGTCGCCGTGCGGTCCGTGGTTCCCGAAGACGATTTCTGGGACATCGCGGAACGGCTGCGTGCGTTCGGCGGCACCGACATCCTCGTCTCTTCCTCCATCGAACAATTCATCCGCTGATCATGCGCAACATCCCCCCTCCATCTCCGGCTTCCATCGCAACCCTGCCGCCGTACGCATCCGCGCGGATGCTCGCCAAAGGGGAAGGATGGACGTTCCTCGACGCGAACGAATGTCCCGAAGCGCCCGACTACGACAGGAGTGCGCTGCCCGACATCAACCGTTACCCCGATCCCACGGCCGACGCGCTGCGCGAAGCGATCGGGGAACGGTTCGGTCTCGTCGCCGACCAGGTGTTCTGCGCCTGCGGCATCGATCAGATCATCGATCTCGTGATCACGACCTTCTCGGAACCGGGGAACGTCATCGTCTCGGCCGGCCCGACCTTCCCGCTCTACCGCTACCGGGCTCTCGTGCAGGCGAGACGCTATGCGGAAATCCCCCTGACGGAGGACTGGCAACTGCCCGATGAATTCTGCCGCCGCATCCCGCAGAATGCCGCGATCCTCTTCCTCTGCACACCTAACAATCCGACGGGGACGACACTCCCCGCCGAACGCATCGCAGAAATTGCCAACACGTTCCCCGGCCTCGTCATCGTCGACGAAGCGTACGGAGAATTCGCCGATGCGAACGACATTCCTTCCGCCACATTGCTGGTGCGCGAAGGGGCTGAAAATCTCATCGTCTGCCGCACCTTCAGCAAGGCATACCGTGCGGCGGGTCTGCGCCTTGGCTACGCACTGGGGAATGCCTCTCTGATTTCCCGGCTCCAGAAGACGAAGCTCCCCTACAACGTGAACGCGCCCGCGCAGACGATCGGGCTGCAGCTGTGGCGGGACCGGAAGAGCATGGAAGCAACCGTCCGGACGCTCGCCGTGCGCACCGCCGCGCTCGCCGGGAGCTGCCGCAGACTCGGGTGTGAGATCCCGCGGAGCATCACGAACTTTTTCCTCCTCCGGCTGCCAAACGGCAGGAGCGGGACAACGCTCTACGAAACATTGCGCGACTCCGAACGCATCCTCGTGCGTCCGTCCGGCGTGATCAATGGCAGGGAATCTCTGCGGGTCACGACGGGAACTCCCGAAGAAAACTCCCGTTTCCTCTCTGCTCTCACGTCATTCCTCTCCTGATTCTCCGCTCTCCCCATGCGCACCTCCTCCTGCCCCCTGATCCCGATCATCGAGAACTCCGCACTCACCGGAGAGATGCGCCGACGGATCTTTCGCAGAGCACAGGCCGACATCGAGAAGATCGCTCCAAAGGTTCGAACGATCATCAACGCCGTGCGGCAAGGCGGAGACAAGGCGGTCGTCGCGTATGTGAAGAAATTCGACGATCCCGCATTCTCGGCGGAACGAATCCGCGTGACACCGGAGGATATCCGGAAGGCGTACGCTGCCGTTCCCGAACAAACGCTCGTGCAAATGAAACGCCAGATACGCATCGCACAAGCCTTCCACAAGGAACAGGCACGGCGGATCTTCAGAGACGCGGACTGGAGCATCGAGACCGTCCCCGGGGTTCGCACCGGCGTCCGGAAAAATCCCATCGGGAGTGTCGGGCTCTACGTCCCCGCGGGGAAAGCGCCTCTGCCGACGGTCAGCCAGATCCTGACAGTCGCCGCCAAAGCGGCACGCGTCCCACGCATCTGCGTCTTCTTCCCGCCCACGGGTCCGGGCAATGAGATCATCGCGGCGGCGGATCTGGCCGGCGCGGACGAGATCTACCGCGTGGGAGGCGTCGCTGCCGTCGCCGCCATGGCGTACGGAACGGAGTCGATTCGCCCGGTGGACAAAATCGCGGGGCCGGGCTCCCCCTGGGTACAAGCGGCGAAACTTCAGGTCTTCGGACAGGTCGGCATCGACATGCTGAGCGGCCCGAGCGAGGGAATGTGCCTCGCGGACGAGACGGCGAACCCCGCGTGGATCGCGGCGGACATCCTCGCGCGACTGGAGCACGGTCCGGATTCCTGCTTCCCCGTCGTCACGACCTCGCGGAAACTCGCGCTGGAAATCCGTGGAGAAGTACGACGACAGGCACCGCAACGACGGCGATTCGCGCGTTTCATCACACCTGCGCTGAACAACGGTTTTCAAGTCATCATTCTCGTTGAGTCACGCGGTGAAATGGCCGACGTGGCGAACGAGTATGGCGCCGAGCACTTGCAGATCCAGACACGAAATGCCGAAGCACTGAGCAAACGCATCCGCAACGCCGGCTCGATCTTCATCGGCCCGTACGCCCCGGTCCCCGTGGGGGACTATGCGAGCGGAACGAACCACTGCCTGCCGACGTCCCGCGCGGTCGCCTACGCATCACCCGTGTCCGTCGAGACGTTCCTCAAGACCAGTGAGTACCAGATCCTGACGAAACGGGGGCTGCGTTCTCTCGCCCCCATCGTGCGCACTCTCAGCGCCGTCGAAGGATTGGAAGCGCACTGCGAAGCTGTCGATATCCGTCTCCGTTCCTGAATTCCCCCCCTCTCATGAATCCCCTTGGCATCACCTGGCAATCGGAAGAGAAGAACTGCGCTTCTCTCTCGCGTCGCACGCGCGAATCCCTCGTGTGCGTCACCTTGGAAGAAGGACCGCGCAGAGCGTATCGCCTGGCCACCGGCATCGCCTTCCTCGATCACATGATCGAGACCATCGCCTGGCGCGCGTGCATGAATATCGACGCGTCCTATGAAACGACGCGGTTCCGCCTGACGCACGTCATCGCGGAAGACACGGGCATCGTGCTCGGCATGGCCTTCGCGAAGCTCATCGAACTCCGCACCGCCGACGGCGTGAACGGCGCCGGAAGCGGCGTCCTCGGCATCGACGAAGCGCTTGCCATCGCCTCTGTCAGCTTCGAAGGACGATCTGTAGCGACACTGAACTTCCGGGAAGCTCCGGGGGCGGACGTCGTGCAGGTCGAGGATGCGCTCGCCGCCGACATGGCGGAATTCCTCCGCGGCTTCGCGCAGGGTGCACGCGCGACGGTGAACATCCGGGCTCTGGCTGGCGAGAACCCGCACCACACCTGGGAAGCGATCTACCGCAGCTTCGGCCTCGCCCTGAAAGAATCTCTCTCCTCCAATCCCTGGAGAGCCGGCACGACAGCCGGCGTGAAGGGAACCTCTCTATGACTGCGCAATCTCCCATCATCGGCATCCTCTCGTACGGCGCCGGCAACACCGGCAGCGTCCAACGCGCCCTCTCGCGCCTCGGCATCCCCTCCGCCATCGTCACGACGGCGGAGGACATCGCCACGGTGAACGGACTGATCTTCCCCGGCGCGGGAGCGGCTCGGGCGGCAATGGAGAATCTGGAGAGGAGAGGACTCGTCGACGTGTTGCGCGCGTACGAAAAACCCTTTCTTGGTCTCTGCCTTGGCATGCAACTCCTCTTCGATGCTTCCGAGGAAGGCCCGACCGGGTGCCTCGGCATCATCCCCGGGCGCGTCCGCGCGCTCCTGCCGGGCGTGACGACACCGCACATGGGATGGAATCGCTTGAGTACGGGCGACTACGCCTACTTCGTCCACAGCTACTGCTGCGAGCCCGCCGATGCGTCTGTCATCACCATGACGGCGCGATACGGCAGCGATCTCTGCGCGGGCGTCCGGCAACGCAACTTCCTCGGCCTTCAGTGGCACCCGGAAACATCCGGTGCCACCGGCGACCGCTCCCTCCTTTCCTTCGCCTCTCTATGCAAGTAATTCCCGCCATCGACGTTCTCGACGGGCGCATTGTGCGCCTGCGACAGGGCGACTTCGCCCGCGTCAGCCGCTTCGACGCTGATCCTGCAGCGCTCGTGCGAACGTTCGCGTCCGCAGGAGCTGCACGCCTGCACCTCGTGAACCTGTCCGGTGCCCGCGACGGAAGTCAGCAGGCATCGTTCCTCTCGCTCGTGCGACAGATCGCCCGGACGGCGAATGTCGATCTCCAGGTTGGCGGCGGCATCCGCACACTCCGCGACATGTCCGCACTCTTTGAAGCCGGTGCGAACCGGATGGTGTTGGGGACGACCCTCTTCACCAATCCGGATCTCGTTCGGCAGGCCATCTCACTTTTCGGAATCGACGGGGTCGTCGCGGCACTCGACGTGCGTGACGGCACTGTCCGCATCGAAGGGTGGCGAGAGGGAACAGGAATGACGCTCAACGAGGCACTGCAGCGGGTGGAAGAGCTCGGCATCAGCGACGTCCTGATCACCGACATCGCACGGGATGGGATGGGCGAAGGACCGAACACGGACCTCTACCGGCGCCTGTGCCGGACATTCCCGACATTGCGCATCACGGCGAGCGGCGGCATCCGCGGGCCCGCCGATATCCGTGCATTGCGGGACGCCGGATGTACCGCAGCCGTCGTGGGGAAAGCGCTGATCGGAGGGGAAGTAACACTGCAAACCCTCCTCCGCGCAGAAGCGTCCGACCTCGCAATCCGCGTGATCCCGTGCCTGGACGTCGCGGACGGACGCACGGTGAAGGGAACGAAATTCGAGAACCTCCGCGATGCGGGTGATCCCGCCGACCTCGCGGAACGCTACTGCGCCGAAGGCGCGGACGAACTCGTCTTCCTCGACATCACGGCAACCCGCGAGGAACGACAAACAACGACCGCACTCGTTGCACGCGTCGCGGAACGCGTCAATATCCCCTTCACAGTCGGCGGCGGCATACGCACGATCGAAGACGCACGCATGTTGCTCTGTGCAGGGGCGGACAAAGTCGCCGTGAATTCAGCGGCCATACGGCGCCCCGAACTCCTCTCCGATATGGCCGCGCAACTGGGGAGCGCCAATACCGTCTGCGCCATCGACGCAAGGAAGAGCGACGGCAACTGGACGGTGCTCATTGATGGAGGAACGAAGGATACCGGCAGAGACGCGGTTGCCTGGGCGGAGGAAGCCGTGAAGCGCGGCGCAGGAGAGTTGCTCGTTACATCCTTCGACCGGGACGGCACCGGCACAGGCTTTGATACGACGCTCATCGCGCGCATGAAAGCACGCGTGTCGGTGCCCGTGATCGCCTCCGGTGGGGGTGGAACACTTTCCAGCTTCGTCGAAGCGGCACGGGCGGGCGCCGATGCTCTCCTGGCTGCAAGCGTCTTCCACTTCGAAACCTTCCGGATACGTGACGTGAAACAAGCTCTCGCAACGAACTCTTTCCCCGTACGTTTATGATCAATCCATCCACTCTCGATTGGCAAAAAACTCCAAGCGGGCTCCTCCCCGCCATCGTGCAGGATGCGCAAACCGCACAGGTGCTCATGCTCGGCTGGATGAACGAGGAGGCACTGCAACGCACGCTCAAGACAGGCTTCGTGACATTCTACAGCCGTTCGAAGAAACGAATATGGCGGAAAGGGGAGACGTCCGGAAATGATCTCCGTCTTGTCGAGTGTGTGAACGACTGCGATCGCGATACCCTCCTCCTTCGCGCGATTCCCCGGGGTCCGACATGCCACAACGGAACACCCTCCTGTTTCGCGAACGCAGCGGAGCTCCCCGTCGAAACACTGGGTCTCCTGCAGCGGACGATTGATGAGAGGGCGGCATCATCCCGGAACGATTCCTATACCTGTTCACTCCTGCGCGGCGGTGTTGCCGCCTGTGGCGCGAAGGTACTCGAAGAAGCGGAGGAAGTCGTACGCGCCGCACGGGAAGAGGGGAAGCAGAGAACGATCGAGGAAGCGGCGGATCTCCTCTATCACCTCCTCGTCCTGCAACGGAGCCAGAACGTCACGCTCCGGGACGTCGCCGATGAGCTGCGTAAACGCAGGCAGCCGTAAACGGGTTGTGGAAGAACCGTCATTCTCCGATGCAAATTCCCCAACCTCTTCTATGTGAGGAATCGATGTTTCCCTCTTTCTGTAAAGTCCTCTCCATGGTGCGGCCGTGAGAGCGATCCTACGATGCGCGCATGAACGGATGGAAGCTCTTCATTCTCTTCGTCGGTGTCGGCGTGCTGGCCGGTGCCGGCGTCAGTAATATCCGCCACTTCGCCGCCTCTTCGACGACGCTCTGCGGCAATTCCATCCTGGAACCGGGCGAACAGTGCGAGCGTGGCATCGCCTGTCCCGTTGGCTCCGGCTGCAGCAATTGCCTGTGTAACAATTACGCATCATCGTCATCCTCCCCGCTCCTCTGCGGCAATGCAAAGCTGGATGCAGGGGAGTTGTGTGATAAGGGATTTCCCTGCCCGGAAGGATACCGCTGCACTACATGCAAATGCTTGCTGGATACATTCCTCTTCTCCCCTTCCAGTGTGACCGGGAACTCTTCCACCGTCCTCTCCTCCAGCCGGTCGCTGTCTTCCGCGTCCGGTCTCTGTGGCAACGGCAAGATCGATGCGGGAGAGATCTGTGAAGTGAACGTGGGCTGCCCGTACGGCAAGAAATGTGAAGCGTGTGCCTGCATTTTCCGCCGCGCCTCTTCCTCGCTCCCCTCCCAGAAGTGCGGCAATGGGAAAATGGAAGGCTCTGAGATGTGCGAGAGCTTCGTCCCCTGTCCGACCGGCTTCGAGTGCTCCACTACCTGCCTCTGCAAGCGTCTCCCCTCCCCAGCGGTTTGCGGCAACGGCGTGCTGGATTCCGGCGAGGATTGCGACAGCGGGTACACCTGTCCCACAGGGACCCGATGTGTAAGCTGTAAGTGTCTGCATTAGTGTCTCACTTGAATAGAAATTCTCGCCCCTGATCCACATCCTTTTGCCAGGGATATTGTCTATGTGCATTGCATCATTGCGCGAAGCAGTGGGTCTCGCGGGCCCCACTGCTGGAGCGCTCCGCTGAGGGAAGGGTGGGTTCGCGGGAGGGACACCGCCGGGGTCCCCGGACTGGTGAGCGAAGCGAGACAGTGCGGGGTGGCCTGGGTGGCCCTTCCACGCTTTCTGCTCTTGCCCGCAGGAGGGTGCAACCCTAGGATGGTCCCATGGAGAAACGGAGAGTTCTGCTCACTCTGCTTGGCATTGCCGTGGTCATCGCCATCGGGATCGTCGCGTACCGACGGCTGAGTCTGCAGGCGAGTGTGTCGTACCCGTCTTCGGTCATCTGCAGCGGCAACGAGTGCATCAGGAGGGGAGGGAACAGCTGGTGCCAGAAAGCGGGTGGGCTCTTCTGCCGCGAGACCTCGGCCGCCCCCTGCTACGAATGCGTCACGAGCTTGTCCTCCGCCTCCAGTTCCTCCACAGCCTCGACGTCGTCCGCTGCTTCTTCGGCCCTCTCCTCTGCGGCCGCATCCTCTTCCTCTTTCCCCTGGTTCGGCTGCGCAACCAACTACCTCTGTGACGTTCAATGGAGCAATGACACGTGTATCGATGTTCCTCCCGCCTGCTCCAGCGCATCATCCGGGATCATCTGCGGCAACGAAAATTGCATCGGCAACTGCTACATCTGTCCTCCCACCTCCTCCACTCCGGCTGTCTCATCCCAGCCCGCTTCTTCCGTTGCCTCTTCTCTGTCACCGGCTCCTTCTTCCTCCAGCGCCGGACCTGCATGGGAAGCCTGCCCGTCGTCCTTCACCTGTCTGGTGACGAGATCCGGCGGCTCGTGCAATCAGGTGATTCCGACCCCCTGTGAGGGGGATACCGTCCCGGAGTACGAGAACACCTGCGGCGATACCACCTGCGTCGGAGCGTGCTATCGCTGCGTGCAGGAAACATGGGTCGATTGTCAGCAGGGATACACATGCGATCGGGCCTATGACGGCGCCACGTGCAACATTGTTCCGCTCCCCGAAAACTGTTCCGCGTCATACCTGCCCGAATCCATGGGATGCGGAACGGGAACCTGCGACGGCAGGTGCTTCAAGTGCAACTAATCGCGTCGATCCAGCCCCGCCGCCACCCGTTCCCGCAGCCCGGGGTCTTCCACGTGTATGAGGAGTGCATGGAGAAACCCCCGGATGAGCATGCGACGCGCTTCTGCCTTCTTGATGCCGCGCGTCCCCAGATAGAAGAGGTCTTCGGGGGAAACCTTCGTCACGCTCGCCGCATGGCCGGCTTTCACGTCGTCCGTCTCGATCCGAAGAATGGGAACGGCATCCGCCTTCGCCGTGGCATCGAGGAGAAGAATGTTCTGATCGAGCCTCGCCTCTGTTCCGCCCCCCCGCTTCTCCACATCGATGCGTCCCGTAACGCGCAGACGAGAGTGATCCTCGGCTGTGCCACGGATCGTGATATCACCCTTCCCGAGCGCAGACGAGAAGATGTTTGTCGCCGCGATGGATGCTTCCTCTCTCCCCGACGTGCGGGCAATCCAATCGATCGTGCTCCTGCCATCGACTCCCTTCACGTGTGACACGAGCGTCTGCTCTGCGCCTCCGAGCGACACGTTGAAGGCATGGAAGGAAGCCTCTGCCCCCACAGAAATCCGCTCCTCGATCTGTAACCCCGCCGACTGCTCCTGTATGAGGAGTAGGAAGAGTTCTGCGGCTTTCCCAAGCGTCACATCGATGGACCGCTTGCCGCGCGTACGCTTGGGGACGGTGAGGAAGAGCGTGACTGAGGATCCCGCACCGAGAACGATCTTCGTCTCTGCTTTCTTCACGACGAGCTCCTTGATCTCCCGGGTCTTCTCCCCGGCCGCAATCCGGATGACCTGAGCGGAAAGCCTTCGGGGACGCCTGAGAGGCACCATGGACCAGTAGTATAGCGGCTTCTGGCCTTCCTTTGGCTCTCTTTTCCGCCTCACCCCACCGCTTCTTCCATCTCAAGTTCGATCAACCGATTCATTTCAAGAGCGTACTCGAGCGGCAGCAACCGGATAATCGGCTCGATGAAGCCGTTCACGATCATCGTCTTCGCAGTGTCTTCGGTGAGCCCCCGCGACGTGAGGTAGAAGACATCTTCTTCGGACAATTTCCCCACGCGCGCCTCGTGCGCCACCGTGACGTCATCGTTGCGGATCCGGATCGTCGGGACCGTGTCTGAACGACTCTGGCTATCGAGGAGCAGTGCGTCGCATTCGACATTCGAAGTGCAATCATGCGCGTGCTCCGCGACATGCAGGAGGCCGCGGTAGATCGTCACGCCGCCGCGCATGCTCACGGACTTGCTCGTGACCTTGCTCGACGTGTGCGGTGCGAGGTGGAGGACTTTGGCGCCCGTATCCTGCCACTGGCCCGCGTTCGCGAAGGCCAGCCCCAGGTGATCGCAGCGTGCGCCTTCACCGGTAAGCATGCTGCACGGGTAGAGCATCGTCGTGCCGGAGCCCATGTTGCCACCGACCCACTCCATCACCGCATCTTTGGAAACGTACGCGCGCTTCGTATTGAGGTTGTAGGTGTCGCGGCTCCAATTCTCCACGGACGAGTAGCGGCAGTGCGCACCCGGCTTCACGAAGATCTCCACGAGCCCCGCGTGCAGCCCGATGGCGCCGTACTTCGGCGCGGAGCACCCTTCGATGTAGTGCACCGACGCTCCTTCCTCCACGATGATCATCGTGTGCTCGAACTGACCCATGTTCGGCGCGTTCATGCGGAAGTAGGCCTGCAACGGATCCTTCACGTGCACGCCTCTGGGCACGTAAAGGAATGTGCCGCCGGACCAGACAGCCCCATGCAGAGCGGAAAACTTGTGGTCGTCAATCGGCACGCCCTTCATGAAGTACTTGCGGACCAGCGCGGGGTGCCGGCGCAGCGCTTCGTCCATGTCGAGGAAGATCACGCCGAGCTTCTCCCACTCTTTCTTCAACTTGTGATAAATAACTTCGCTCTCGTACTGCGCGCCGACGCCGGCGAGCACCTTGCGCTCCGCTTCGGGAATGCCGAGGCGATCGTAGATGCGGCGAATCTCCGGCGGCACCTCGTCCCAGCTGTCGACATTCCCCGCCCCCGGTGGGGCGTAGTAGACGATCCGGTCGAGATCCAAACCTGAGAGATCGGGACCCCAGGTCGGCATCTGCTTCCGTTCAAAAACCTTCAACGCCTTCAGCCGGTGCTCCAGCATCCACTTCGGCTCACCCTTGTCCGCGCTGATCTGCCGGACGAGCTTCTCACTCAGCCCCGGCTTCCTGCCCTTCATGTACGGCGCGGGGTTGTGAGAGTCGAAGAGCTCCCGCGAGAGGCCGGAGAAGAGGGGCTTTGAGGCCATCAGAGGAGCCAGTGTAACAGAATAACCCTCCTGCCCTTCCTGCCCTTCCTGCCTTCCCTGACTTTTCTTCCCTCCGTTTGTCGCCAAACAAAGAAAGGGCAACTACGTGTCGACCCTTCGACGGAGCTTGTCCTGAGCTTGCCGAAGGACTCAGGGTGACACTATGCCTTTCCCATCCTCTTCCTGCTGTGCTCCAGGTGCTTCAAGTGCTTCGTCTTCTCCAGGAGGAATTTTTGCATGTCGAAGCCGTACTCCTCGATGAGCAATGATGCGTGGTACCCGCCGAGGAACTGCGGCGTGACGACGTAGCTCGCGCCGAGCTCGTAGAGGTGCAGCGCCTCGTCGATCTGCTGGCTGAGCGCGATGATGATGGCGTTCGCATTCGCCGAGCGCACGCGCCGCACGAGGAGCGACGTGGTGTCGAAGTCACGGATGGTGGAGACGACCATCTTTGCCTGCGCGAAGTTCAATTCCTCCAGGAACTCGCTGTCGGCGAGGTCGCCGTACCGGCAATCGATGCCCGCCTTCGCCAGCTCCAGAATGGTATTCGGGTTGTAGTCGACGACGAGGAACTTCTTGCCGGTCCTCTTGAGCGCCTCGATGACATTGATTCCCACGCGCTCGTAGCCGAGAAGGAGGATGTCGTAGGACGTGTGCTTCGCATAGTGGTGCTCATCCGCCTTCTTCCCGCGCCGCTCGAAGAGCGAGAGCGGCTTCTGGAACCAGCGATAGAGCGTATCGGCGTGGTGCATGAAGTACGCGGAGCACGCGATGGTGAAGAGCCCGATGAACGTGACGAAGGAGAGGACGGACGGCTGGAGATGCTGAAGCTTCACGCCGAGCGCGATGAGGATGAAAGAGAACTCGCTCACCTGCGCCACAGCAAGTCCCGTCTTGAAGCTCGTGCGCTTCGTGTAGCGCATGGCCCCCATGATCGCGAGCATGATGAGCGGATTGCCGATGACGACGAAGAGCGAGAAGACGACGATGGGGAGGAGGAGCGAGCGCAGATCCGTGAAGGTGAGCTGCGACCCGATAAGCACGAAGAAGATGACGATGAAGAAGTCACGCAGCGGCTTCAGGCGCGCGGCGATCTCGAAGCGATAGGGGGAGAGGGAGAGCACGATGCCCGCCGACAACGCGCCGATCTCCATGGAGAGCCCCAGTGCGTGGCAGAAGGCTGCGAGAGCGAAGCACCATGCGATGGAGAAGAGGAGGAGCAGCTCCTGCGAGCCGGCGACGGCCTTGAGCAGCCGCGGCAGGACGTAGATGCCGATCGTGAAGAGCACTGCGATGAACGCGGCACTTCGGAGGATCATGCGCGCGACGACGATGTCCCACGTCCCGCCGTCATACGCCACCGAGGAGACGCCGAGGAGCAGCACCATGGCGATGATGTCCTGCACGATGAGGAAGCCCGTGGAAATGCGACCGTGGAGCGTCTCCAGCTCGCCCTTGTCGCTGAGAATCTTCATCACGATGATCGTGGAACTGAAGGTGAGGGCGATGGCGACGTACAGCGACGTGAGCCAGTCGAAGCCGAACCAGCGACCCAATCCGTAGCCCAGTGCCGTCGTGACGACCACCTGCCCCACACCCGTGACCAGCGAGACTTTGCCCATCTCCCGCACGATCCTGGGACTCAGATTCAGACCCACCATGAAGAGCAGGAAACTGACGCCCATCTGCGAGAAGATCTCCAGGTTCCCGCTCTCCGCGCTCACGATGTTGAGCCCGTAGGGGGAGAGCAGCACGCCCGCGAGGATGTAGCTGATGATCACGGGCTGCCGCAGGAGCTTCATGAGCAGCGCCAGGAGCGTGACGACGCTCACGATGACGGCGAGATCGAAGAAAGGTGTGTGCAGCATTTCTACACAGTATACACGAAATCTCCTCCACGATCACTTGATTTTGGCAAAGCCCTGCGGTGTTCTGCCCCCCCTGCGCCGATTGCCAGCCTGTGAAGACTGGCGTAAAGTTCTCTTTCCAGTATCTCCGGATACTGGCCTGGTCTTTGGTAGCATGCTGTTGTTTTCCTCATCGTGGGTTCCCGCGGAATCCAGGCCGAGGAAAATAACCACGTTTCATGTAAGGAGAATGTCTATGCCCGTCCACAACTACGCAGTCACTCTGGACTGCACAACCGACGATGTCTCCGCCGCAGTGGCGGAGGGATTCCGGCGCGCATTCGACAAGGTTGTCATGCCCCGCTATGTCGCGCGGGTCCTCAGTCGGCTGGGGCTGCTCGTCAACTCCGAGTACGACGCAGACGAGGAGCCAAACAGCCTGAAGCAAGAGACAGCACAACTCGCCGAAGTGATGGGCGGCCGACAGATCGGCAACGACGCTGCGCTGTTTTGCAAGGGGCTCGACGTCAGCATGACGAAAGACCCTGCCGGCCCGTCGCTCGTCCTCGAGATCGAATGCGAAAGCGTGTCCGAGTTGCACAGGACTTTCCAGATTTTCTCTGCCCTCCTGCCCCTCGCCCCGTTGAAGGCGAGAGACGTGATCCTGCACATCCTGGGTTGCCTGAGTCCAGCCACCCCGGAAACGTAAACATGCAGCCAAAGAACTTCCCCCGTCGCCACACCGGCGTCGGGGGAGTTTCGTATGGCTTCAAGGCCATCCTTGGCATTGACCTGCTGAAATTCCAGCGTAAAGTTCTCTTTCCAGTATCTCCGGATACTGGCTTGGTCTTTGGCAGCGTACGGCATATGTGGTTTCCGCTTTCAGCCCGGAGTCAGTCCGGCTTGGGAGCGGAAACCATGAACATCCTTCTGAATGGAGAGACCCAATGAATAAACTCCTCTCACTGAACACGGAATTAAATCGGAAAACCTTCCTGAGCGGAATGGAAGCCCTGCATTTCACCACACCACCTCGGCTATGCCTTGAATTGCTCCAAGCACTCGACATCCATTGGCCGAACTATGACGCTGCCGATACCAGATCGCTGGAAACGGTGGCTGCAGAAATCGACCTTCGATCGAGTAAAGCAAAATGGAAAGCCACGGTAGGCAGGAACCCCCGCAGCAATACCTGGGAGGTACGCTTCGAGAACCCCGAACTGGGGTGCTTCTCCCTTCGTTCCAGCATCCAGCACACCGCCATCGTCGTGGTAGAAGTGCCAGATGGAAAACTCTCAGAGCCGCTCCAGAAATTCTGGGATGCGTTCTGATGACATGGATGTTTGCCGAACTCTGCCAAAGCCGACTCCCAACGCATGACGCGCTGGGAGTTTGGCATGCACACGAAAACCGCGCCTCCGAGGAGGCGCGGCTGACGTTTTTTCGTGCACTCCTCAGTTCAACTCGTACGTAATGGATACCTGCACATCCACCTCCTGCTCGCCCGCCGGAAGGGGAACGGCGATGGCTTCGGCAGCGCCGCTCGCCGCATCCATCTTCATGGAATTGCGCATGTACACGGGCGGAGAGTAGCCGCCGCCCTCGCTGAAGCCCTTGATGTCTCCGAGACTCATGCCCAACTCCTTGGCCAGCTTCACCGCCTTCGCCTTCGCCTGATCGATGGCCTTCTGTCGCGCCTCCGCACGCACCTTCTCCGGATCGTCGATGGTGAAATTCACATCGCCGGCCTGGTTGGCACCTGCGTCAGTCGCCACAGTGAGCACGTCACTCACTTTGTCCAGATCGCGGACCTTCACGCGCAATGTTTCGGATGCTTCGTAACCGCGCAGCGTCTGCTGGCCTTCGTTCCAGTCGTACTGCGGCGAGAGGCTGAACTGTTCGGTGGAAATGTCCTTCTCCGCGATGCCGGCGTCCTTCACGGCCTTGAAGACCTTGTCCATGGACGTCTTGATCATCGTCATGGCCTGCTTCGCCGTGCGTTGCGGACCGGTCGTGACCCCGAAGGTGAGCTCAGCGATGTCCGGCGCGGAGAAGGTCTTGCCCTCGCCGGAGACGGTAATGGTGGTCGGCGTGTGGTCCTTCACCTCGATCCACTTGCCGCCGAGATAGAAACCGCCGCCAATGAGGACGGCGAGGATGAGCGCCCAGACGGGAGGACGCAGACGAAGTGTTTGCTCATCGGGCATAGGAGTGGGGGAAAGGAGTGTGCCACACACTACAGCAAGGAGCCTGTCAGGCACTACAGTTTGGAGGCCGAAATCTTACTGCCAGTTCCCCGGCAGGGACGTTCCCCCCTGCATATCGGATTGCAGGTCCGCGTAGCCCGCACCAAGATCCGTCCCCCTGGGCACGATCACTTCCCGTTCTTTCCCCGGCTGTTCACTTGATTCGAAAATTGTGACATGGACGGAACAGCCTCGTCCCTTGATAGCCTGCGCAATTTTCGCGAGACATTCACTCCCCAATCTGTTGAACGCCTGATCACCCGCCACAACCGCTTCTCTCCTTTCTTCAGAAACTGCTTTTCCTATTCCCTCAGAAGTTGACCTCATACACCCGCAGTGTTCTCTGAGAGGAATGACATGTCAATATCCGCTCACTCCAGCGGAATCTGCCCCTCCTCCGTGACACCATACTTCCGGTATCCCTCCTTCTCGAGCTCATAGGCGAGCTCCGCACCTCCGCTCCGAACGATCTTTCCCCGGACCATCACGTGCACGCGGTCCGGCTTCACGTATTCGAGAAGGCGCGCGTAGTGCGTGACAATCACTGCGGAGAATGCAGGTGACCGCATCCGGTTCACGCCTTCCGCGACAACCCTGAGCGCGTCGATATCGAGGCCGGAATCCGTCTCGTCGAGCAGCGCGAGCCGCGGCTGCAACACCGCCATCTGCAGCGTCTCGGCCTTCTTCTTCTCCCCGCCGGAAAATCCCTGATTGAGGGAACGCTCGGCGAAGGTGGGGTCCATGTGCAACTCGCGCATCTTCTCTTCCAGAAACACCTGAAACTTCACGGGGGAGAGAACTTTCTTCTCCGGATTCCTCGCCGCCGACTGGGTTTTGAATGCCGCGAAGAGGACGCTTCGGAGCGTGACGCCGGCGATCTCACGCGGGTACTGGAACGCGAGGAAGAGCCCGCGTACCGCGCGCTCCGTCGGATCGAGGGAGAGAAGATTTTTCCCTTGGAACAGAGCTTTCCCGGAATTGGTTTTGAATGCGGGGTGGCCCATGAGCGCATGAACGAAGGAAGACTTCCCGGAGCCGTTGGGCCCCATGATGGCGTGGATCTCGCCGTCCCGGATCTGCAGATCGATCCCGCGCACGACGTCCTTTCCGGCCACGGAAACGTGGAGCTTCCGGACATCGAGGAGGAGAGGATGCTTCGGCATGGGGAGCTATTGTAGCGTAATGAAATACTGCGTACTGTGTACCCCGTACTTCGTTCTCCTCCCCTATGCCCTCCGTCACCTTCATCGTCAAAGGAACTCCGCAAGTCGTCACCGCCGACGCAGGAAAGACGATCCTCCAGATCGCACTCGATGCCAATATCCCCCTGGAGCACGCCTGTGGCGGTAACGGCTTCTGCAATACCTGCGCTTGCAAGGTGAAGGCCGGAGCGGAAAATCTGGAAGCAAAGACGGATCGCGAGGAGGGGATGGGCATCGCAGAGGGCGAACGGCTCGGCTGCCAGGCCGTGGTGAAAGGCGACGTCACAGTGGAGATCGCCGAAGCATGACGATTATTTGGCTTTCTCTCCAAAAAAGAAGACTTGCACCCTTCCTGACCCTTGCCCCTCCGGGGAAGGAGAATAGGGTGTATGGCTCATGGAACTTTCGCTTGTCTCCCTTGAGCAATATTCAGAACAATATCTCTCCGTCGAGGAGCTCCTCACGTACCTGGCCGGACCCTTCACCGACGAAACGAATATCCATCTCGTGAAATTCGGCATCATCCATGAACCGGGCAGTGGATCGACCGCCTACCTCTTCCCGCAAGAGATCGATCATGACAAAGCACTCGCCACCATTATTGTTGAGGAACGGCAGCGCTATGATGCTCTGGTGGATTTCGACGGTGCGGGGGTGCTGACGCGAGATGCCTCCAACATAAACATTCTTGGAATTGGCTGGGGATCCACGACATCGACCAAACGCTTCGGACGGGAAAAACCGGAGAGCACCCGACAGGCGAACGCGTACATGCTGGAGATCCGGAGTGCCGTGCAGGAGAAAATGAAAGCACTGAACCTGCCTCTCGCTGTTCGCATCCAATGGCAGAAGCCGTCCCCTCCCGGACCGACTCTCGATATCCCTTAAACTCTTGCGAGTGACAGCAGCTTCGCCTTCACTTCTTCATCGTAAGGTTCGAGTTTGTTAATTCTTCGGTAGGTTTCCTCCGCTTTGTCGCTGTGTCCCAGCTGCATGTAGCACTCTGCGAGGAGGTGGAGGAGTGTTGTGTCTCGCGAGAGACGAACGGAAGCCTTCTCGAGGAGCGGCGCCGCCTCTTCGAAGCGGTGTGCGGCGATGCACGCGCGTCCGAGGGCGAAAGAGCGCTCCGGGGCTTGCGGCTCGCGGTTGAGAGCCTCCTGATAGGACTGGCACGCCTCCACGTACTTGGCCTGACGGTAGTACGCGAGACCGAGATTGCTGAAGAATGAAACGTCCTGCCGCTGCCCGAGGAGCTCCTTGTAGAGCGCCTCTGCCTTATTCTCTCTCCCGCTCGTGAGGTAGAGCTTGGCCAGCTGTGCCTGCACGTCGAGAGCATGGGGCTGCACAGTGAGCGCCTGAATGAAGAGGCGCTCCGCATCCTCGATCTTGTTCTGCGCCAATGCTTTCTCCGCCTGCCGGACTAATGATCGAACCTGCTGCATCTCGATGGCGGACACCCGGGGGTTCTTGCGCGGACGGAAAACACGTCGTTCCTCGATGAACTGCGCCCCCCGATCTTCCGCATTCTGAAAGCGCTGTTTGATCGAACGGACGAAGCGGCGGACGGCGCGATTGCGAAGCAAGGCACGCGCGCCAAGGAGCGTGACGATCCCCAACAGGGATACCGTGAGAACTGTGAAATAGATCATATGAAACTGACCGGGAGAGCCTATCACCGCAGACAAAGTGAAGCAAGGGAACAAACCGGAGTTTCCCGCAAGGGGAAGAGGCTTATTCTGCGCTCACAGCCAATGCAAACCTCTGGAGCAGGAGCGGCCTCGACGCATTGGTCCGGAGATCCGCCGTGAGCGCGCGCAGTGCCATCGCCTGCTCGGGATAGGACGCCGATTGTTCCTCGCGTAACGCGAGCGCAAGGTGGAGGAGAAATTGCTCGGCCTCTTCTCCTCGCTCGGAAAGCGGTTGCAGGTGACGCAGGCGTTCGCCGAGCGAGTGCGACCTCCAGAAATGAAGTGCGGCCGCATATCCCTGCCGCTCGCTGCGCAGCCGATCCGGATCGTCCTTCATGCTGAGGATCACCCCCGGCGCCCCCTGTGCGAGACGCAGGAGGAACTGCGCATCATCCTCCGCGATACCCGCGACGAGCGGAATCATCTCCTCCGTCGGGAGGGGCGCGAAACGCAACACACGGCTGCGGGAGATGAGTGTGGGAAGGAGCTGCGGAAGCGACTCCGTCGTGAGGAGGAAGACAACGCCCGGAGGTGGCTCCTCGAGAATCTTCAGGAGCGCGTTCACCGCCTCCTCATGCAAGCGTTCGGCGGAGCGAATGAGGCAACAGCGGTAGCGGCCGCCGGACACCTCGTGGAGGCGTTCCTGCAGCGCCCGGATGTCGTCGATGCCGATCGTGTCGGTCTTCGCGCCGTTCTTCATCCGATCCTGCTGCGGGACATTGGATGACTTTGCGATCACCTCAAAATCCTCACAGACATCTTCAATCCAGAGCCGGTCGATGACGAAGAGGTCGGGATGGAGCAAGCGATCGATGTCGTGACCGAGTCTCATCTTCTCCTCATCGCTCTCGGCATCGACGGTCAAAAGCTCCTGTGCGAACCGCTTCGCGACCGTGAACTTCCCCAAGTGCTTCCTCCCGGCGAAGAGGTACGCGTGCGCCACATTGTCCGCCTCTTTGTCCGCGAGGAGGGCCTGGAGCTGCGACTCGTGGCCGATGATCGTGTCCAGCGGCATGGGAAAGCTATGCTAGCACGCTTCCAATGAAGAACTCGCGTCAATATTGACGAAGATTCAGACTCCCGATAACCGCATGCTCTCGATGATATTTCGAAACACCGGTGTGGAATCCTCACTCCCTTCCTTGAACGAGAAACGCATGGAATACCAATTCCCATTGCGGGACTCAAATGGCTTCGCCATGAAAAGAACAATGTCTTTGTCGTTGTACTCGCTCTCCCCCTGCGTTTCTTCGCTCACGACGCGCACGGTTCCGTCCGGCTGGTCTCCGAGCGTGAAGATTGAGTCGGGGAAAAACGGGCCGTACCCGTCGGCATTCACTTCGAGGATGAAGAACGGACGCTGCGGGGAAGAGGAATCCTGCAACTCGATGCGGTACCACGTGTTGCCTCCCGTATAGGTCTGCCAGACTTTGTCGGTGACGATCGTGTACGAGGGGGGATAGGAGAAGCGAATCTTCTGGTTCGCGTTCTCATAGGTCTTCCATGAGACCGGAGCGGGGGCGACGGAGCTTTTGGCCTCTGAAGAAATGGAGCTCGCCTCCGAACTTGATTGTGTGGAGGAACTCGAAGAACTGCTCGTCTGCTGATCCGTCACGCCGGGAGACGTTGAGCATGCGGAAAGGAGCAGGAGTGGGAGAAAGAGGAGTATTTTGCGCATCTCGGATATTTTATACTCATCCCTTAGCGTGTCAAATCGCACCTCATTCATTCTTCCCATGACACTTCTTGTACTTCTTCCCCGATCCGCACGGACATGGATCGTTGCGCCCCACTTTGTCGGTATGCATCGGCTCGGCCTTCACGCGCTGCGCCGCGACGGGAGTTCCTCCGGACTGAGCATTGACTGCCGGAAGCTGATCACCCGTTGCAGTGGGAATGAATGACGCGGCATCCACGCCCGTCTGCGTCAGCTCCCCCTCGATCTGTGCCTCGTTGGTCTGCCCCTGCTCGCGTTCGAAGGCATCCTCCTGCGCCCGCATGAGACGGACGGCCTCGGGGGTGAACGGCGCGAAGTCGGCCTGCAGGATAGTGCGCGTAATGGTGGCGTTGATGGTGGCGAGGAGCTGCTGGAAACGGCGGAAGCCCTGATCCTGGTACTCGATGAGCGGATCGCGCTGCGCGTAGCCGGCGAAGGCCACCTGTTCCCGCAGATGCGACATGTCGTCGATGTGGTCCATCCAGTGCGAGTCGATGGAACGCAGGGTGATGAGGTTCTCGGCGTTCGTCACGGTCGCCTGCCCGAAGATCCCGCACTTGTGCTCGAAGAACTTCAGGACCAGATCCTGGAGTGCTTCGCGCAGCGTCTCCTTGTCCTTGTAACTCCTGACCGACTCCTCCGTGACGAGACGCTTGAAATCGCTGTGGAGCACCGCCACCGCGTCGACCAGACCCTTCACATTCCACTCCTCGAAATCGTCGGAGGCGGCGTGAGCGACGAGAATCGCATCGACGTCGGCCTTCATGCCCTCGAGGATCTCCTGATGCAGCGGCGCTGTCTCCGCGCTCCCGGAAGCGTCCCCCGCAGCGGCGATCTTCTGGAGCACCTTCTGTCGGCGCTTGTAGATGATGTCGCGGTGCTTGTTCATCACGTCGTCGTACTGGAGAACGTGACGGCGGATGTCGAAGTTGCGACCCTCTACCTTCTTCTGCGCGCCCTCGATCGAGTGGCTCACCATCTTGCTTTCGAGTGGCGTGTCGTCGGGCACTTTGAGTCGTTCCATCATGTTCTTCAGACGCTCGCCGCCGAAGAGGCGCATGAGGTCGTCCTCCATGGAGACGAAGAACTGGCTCTCGCCGGGATCACCCTGACGTCCGGAACGTCCCCGCAGCTGGTTGTCGATACGGCGCGCCTCGTGGCGCTCGGTGCCGAGGATCGTGAGGCCGCCGAGGTTCGTGACGCCGGGTCCCAGCTTGATGTCCGTTCCGCGGCCCGCCATGTTCGTCGCGATGGTGATGGCTCCTTTCTGTCCGGCCTTCGCCACGATCTCGGCTTCCTTCTCATGCTGCTTCGCGTTGAGAACCGAATGGGGGACGTGGAGATCATGCAGGAGGACGCTCATCGCCTCGGACTTCTCCACGGACGTCGTGCCGATGAGCACCGGCTGCCCGCGGTCGTACTTCTCCTTGGCGATCTTGGCTACGGCGTGGAATTTGGCCGACACGGTCTTGTAGACCAGATCCGCCTTGTCCGCGCGGATCATCTGGCGGTGCGTGGGGATCACGATCGTGCGCAGCTTGTAGATGGATTCGAATTCCTCCTCCTCCGTCTTCGCCGTGCCGGTCATGCCCGCGAGCTTCTTGAAGAGACGGAAGTAGTTCTGGAACGTGATGGTGGCGAGCGTCTTGCTCTCGCGCTGCACCGCCACATGCTCCTTCGCCTCGATGGCCTGGTGGAGCCCGTAGCTGTAGCGACGCCCCGGCATGAGGCGGCCCGTGAACTCGTCGACGATGATCACTTCGTTGTCCTTCACGATGTAATCCACATCGCGCTTGTAGACGGCGTGGGCACGCAGCGCCTGCTCGATGTGGTGGACCTCCTCGAAGCCGCGCTCGGTGTAGATGTTCTCGACGCCGAGGAGCCCCTCCATCTTCTTGATACCGTCCTCCGTGAGGACTGCGGCGCGCTGCTTCTCGTCGAGCGTGAAGTCGGTGCCCTCCTGCAGATTGGACACGAGCCCCGCGTACTGGACGTACTTCGTCGTGCTCTCGTCCGCGGGCTGGCTGATGATGAGCGGCGTGCGCGCTTCGTCGACGAGGATGGAGTCAACCTCGTCCACGATGGCGTAGTGAAGCCCGCGCTGCACCTGGCGTGCGATGGACGTGGCCATGTTGTCGCGCAGGTAGTCGAAGCCGAATTCATTGTTGGTTCCGTAGGTGATGTCCGCCGCGTAGGCGGCCCTCCGCTCGTCCGTCGTGAGTCCGTGAACGATCACTCCCACACTCATCCCGAGTGCCTTGTAGAGCATGCCCATCCACGTCGCGTCGCGCTTCGCGAGGTAGTCATTGACCGTGACCACATGGACGCCTTTGCCCTCGAGCGCATTCAGATAAACCGGCAGCGTACATACGAGCGTCTTCCCCTCGCCTGTCCTCATCTCGGCAATGCAGCCGCGATGGAGCGCGGCACCGCCCATGATCTGCACGTCGAAGGGCACCATGTCCCAGCCGAATTCCTGATTGCCCATGGAGATTTTCTGCCCCGACGCCTTGAGCAGTTCACACGCGCGGTTCGCCGTGGCGAAGGCTTCGGGAAGCAATTGATCGACTGTCTCGCCCTTTTGAATCCTGTCGCGGAACTCCTGCGACTTCGCAGGCAGTGTTTCCAGTGTGAGCGCACGGATCTCCGGCCGTTTCTCGGCCTCCCGCACCTGCCTGATGACAGGCGAGAGCTTCTTGAGCTCCTTCACGTTCGGGTCGCCGAGGAGTTTGTTCAGGGTATCGAAGAATGTCATGGAGGATGGAAATCATGCGTCCCGGCGAAGCGCAGCGAAGCCGGATGGACGCCGAAGGATAGCAGAAATGGACAGAGTTTTCAGGGGATTCGGAAAGGATGTACAAGAGCCCCAAACCTTCACCACTTCCTCCCGTACCACGACTTGGGCATCTTCTTTCAGAATCAGGGAATTGGGGATTGGGTGTCGCTGGGAACCGGCCTCGCCTTTTGCAAGATCCAGCCAATCAATGCCCCAATGACATAGAAGATGGGGAAATTGAACAGCGCTATGAGGAAAGCCGAAGCAATATTGAAGATACGTTCATCGAATGGGGGGCATCCCTCACCAATGCATGAAAGAGGAGATATTCCTATTTTTGTTGTGATGAGGAGAGAAACAATGATCGATGGAAAACTAACGATCCCAAGGGGCAGCCAAAGAAGCGTCTGGGAAGGCATCGCAGACGAAACCAGAGGATAGAGCCCCCCCAGCACGAACCCCGTGATTCCCCACCTCAATCCAATCTTCTGAAGCTGCAAACCAATAGACATGTTCAATACTGTACTCCTTCTATCATTTCCTACCATACCACGGCTCCAACGTCTCTTGTCCGAAGAAGGACGCACGACTACTGTCTCACATGGAATGCACCTTCGTCGCCATCCCACCATCATCCTGACAATCATTTCCCTTCTCCTGCTCGTCGGAGCATTCTTCATGTGGCGGGGATGGGATATGAGCATACGGAATGCCGTGCGCGCCATGATGGGCGGCCCCCACCTGCGCTTTTCCCATCAGATGCTTCCCCGTGACTTCTGCGATAAGGACAGCGGCAATGTGCCTTGCGGCGTGCCGGAATCCTCGTGGCAGGGAAACGACACCTTCGAGGTCCACGCCACTGTGCGGATCACCTGCGCGAGTTTCGGCAACGTCATCGGCACGTATGCGCTCCATGACGATGCTCTCGCTATCCAGTACAGGGAACGCCTGTTCAACCCCATGTTCTGCGCTTTTCCTCAGGAGCTGACCTACACATTCACGAATTTGCCGAAGCGGGAGTATCGGGTGACGCTGGAGCGGCTCTGAGCCTGCTCACCATTTCCGTCCATACCACGGCTCCAGTGTCTTCTTCTCGTACGTCAGGGCATCGACGAATGCGGGCAGGATGGATTCGACGGTCTGCAACTCCGCCCTTGTCCCACCGCGCTTCGAAACCTCCGCCTCGTGCTCGGGGATGAGCTCACCCATCCACTGAACGCCTTCAGAAATCTTCGCCAGGAACTCTTCGAGCTGCAGCCACTCCGGTTCCTTCCCCGGCTCCCGAACAAAGAGCTCTTTCTTCTTCGTCGAATGCACCCAAACGATTGGGATTTGGTTCTTGGGGCTTGGGATTTCCCGAGCAAGGTACAAATCACTGAGATGAATCCCGGTGACAGGAACATCGAGGGTGTAGGAGAGTGCATTCCCAAACGCCACCGCCACCCGCAGGCTCGTGAAGCCGCCGGGCCCGATGACGCAGGCAATACGGTTAATGGCAAACATGTCACGTTGAGCGGAGTCGAAACGCGACCGTTTGCCGCCGCGTGTCGATCCTTCGACGGAGCCTGTCCTGAGCGGAGCCGAAGGACTCAGGGTGACACGCTTGTCCCATCCTGCCGCCTCCAACACCCCCTCAAAGATCGGCATCAGCTCGGCATCGCTGATCCGGTGATCAACTTCCTTCTTCGACACAACCTTGGCTCCATCGATGCAAGTGAGGAGTCCTTGATGGGAGGCCAGATCAATGACAAGCGTTTTCATGTTGACCTAACAATGATAGCTGAAGAAACATGAATGTTGAGGTTTGAATTTTGAATTGTGCAAACAAAAACAATGAACATTAACGCAAAATTCATAATTCCAAATTCTACATTCATCCTACGGTACGATATGTACATGCCCTCAACCGTCCTCTCGATCATCATCCCAACCTACAAGCGCGGCACCATCCTCCGCGAATGTCTCCAACACATCGAGGAGCAGACGGTGAAGGACCAGCTCGAGGTGATCGTCGTGAGTGACGGAGAGATGGACAATGAAACGCAACAAATCGCCAAGGAGTCTTTCCAAGTGCCGGTGACGTTCCTCTCGATCCCGAAGAGCCAGCAGGGCGCAGCACGCAATAGAGGAGTGCGGGAGGCGAAAGGAACATACGTACTCTTCATCGGGGATGACATCCACCTCGCCCCCGATGCCTGCGAGATCCATCTCAAGCTCCAGACTTCTCCCGAGGGGAAAGGGCACAGAGCCGTCCTCGGGTACGTCGCCTGGGATCCTTCGGTGGAAATCACTCCGGTCATGCGTTGGCTGGATCAGACAGGATGGCAATTTGGATTTTCATTCCTCAAGACACACGCGTTCGTGCTGAAACAGGATCAGCATCGCTTCACTTACGCCTCTCACATCAGCCTGCCGACAGACATCGCGAGGAGCATTCCGTTCATGGAAGGGATCAATCTCTATGGCTGGGAAGACGTCGAGTGGGGGATGAGGCTCCGGGATGCCGGCGTGCGCCTCTTCTATGAGCCGGATGCGAAGGCGTGGCACCGTCACACCATGACAATGGAGGATTCCCTGAAGAGGATGGAGACGCTCGGCCGATCGGCAGCCACCCTTGAGAACATGCGCCCCGAGCTACGCCTCGTCCCGAAAGGATGGAAGCGGCTTGCATACGATTTCATTGCACATCTGCCAACGACGAGAGGACAGCACGCAGAGGCGTTTCTCCGGGGATTGGATTCCTGAGTGGGATTCGCGGATAAAACCCTCCATTGCTTGCATAGGCAACCAAGAAGGAGTTCTCTCTCTCCTGTCTATGACTCCCGAAAGCCTTCCCGACGAAGCACGAACTGCCTGGCAGCAATTCCGCGCAGCCGTCGAAAAGACGGCGAAGAGAACACTGGAAAATCTCCCCTTGGAGGCAAAGGATGACAATTTAATCCTCTGCTACCTAAACTTGTCGGACTTTGTCAGGTCATTCCCAACCCCCCAGGAAAGAATCGAGATTGTCAGTCGCATGCAGCGTTGTCGCATGTACAACCGGATCGCACTCACAACGTCCGTTTTCGACTCGCCCTATCTGTACCAGATCAGGAACGTCCCGAAAGAACCATCCCGCCAATAGATTTGACACGAAATCCTGCTTGCAAGGCTGAAAAGCTCATTTATAATGAATGCATCGTTACTCGTATCCCACACTATTCCGGATGATCGGAATGGTGCCTTCTTCGATCCCGCCATCCTTCGACAAGCTCAGGATGACGCTTCCAGTCCCTAATACTCTAATATTCTAATACTCTAATCCTCCACAACATGCGCGCATCATTCCTAGCAGCGATCAATCAAATTTGTTCCGAGAAGAATGTCTCCCCGGATCAGGTCATCGAAGCCGTGAAGCAGGCCATCGCCACCGCGTACCGCAAGGACTACGGCAACAAGGAGCAGGAGATCCGTGTGGATCTGGAGGAGGGCAAAGACCTCCCGACGATCCTCCTCGTGAAGGAGGTGGTGGAGGACGTGGAGAATGAGAACTTCGAGATCTCGGTGAAGGACGCGCGGAAGATCAAACCGGACGCCGAGCCGGGTGACGAGATCACCATCGATGTGACGCCCATCGAGTACGGGCGCATCGCCACGCAGGCCGCCAAGCAGGTGATCCTCCAGAAGCTGCAGGAAGCGGAGAAGATGAGCCTCTATCTGATGTTCAAGGATCGCGAGGATGAGCTCCTCACCGCGACGGTGACGAAGGTGGACCCGAACTGGGTCACGCTGGAGATCGAAGGCATGACGGTGTCGCTCCCGTGGCGTGAGCAGATCCCCGGCGAGCACTACTACACGGGCAAGCGTCTCCGAGTGTATCTGGAGACCGTCGAGATGAGCGGCAAGGGACCGCAGCTCAGGATCTCCCGCACGCACAGCAAGCTCGTGAAGAAGCTCCTTGAGTTGGAGATTCCCGAAGTCCGCAACGGCGACGTGGAGATCCGCGCCATCGCGCGCGACCCGGGCTTCCGCAGCAAGGTGGCGGTGGTCAGCAACGATCCGCGCATCGATCCCATCGGGGCATGTGTGGGACAGAAGGGCGTGCGCATCCAGGCTGTGATGGAGGAGATCAACGGCGAGCGCGTGGACATGATCGAGTGGTCCAATGACCCCATCAAACTGATCTCGCTCGCGCTCCAGCCCGCCGCCATCTCCGCCGTCATCATCGTGAACGGAGAGGAGCACTTCGACGAGGCCGGCCGGAGGATCAAGAAGCGCGCCGCGGTGTTCGTGGAGGAGGCGCAGCGTCCCATGGCCATCGGGAAGAAGGGGCAGAATATCCGCCTCGCGACGGAGCTCACCGGCTACGAGCTGGATATGTACAACTACGAGGAACTCCCGGCCTTCAAGGCGAAGCTGGCGGAGTTGCGAGGAGGGCCTTCCGCAGCACCCGCTGAGGGTGAGGCTCCAGCTGAAGCTGTTGCCGAAGCGCCTGCCGCACTTCCCGCCGAGGACACGACGAAGGAGCTGCCAGCCGCCGACGCCTCGACGGAACTCCCGGCTCCTGCTGCCGAAGAAGTGAAGACGGAGAAGCCGAAGAGGAAGAAGAAGGCGGAGGCTGCGTGATAATAGAAAATTGTGGGCACGCGCGCCTTTCTCGCCTTGAGAAAGAAAGGGCGTCTCGCGTGTCCATTTCGACCCCTCGACTACGCTCGGGGTGACACGCTTTGGCGTGTACACTGACTCAGAATGAAACTCCCCTCCCTCCCCCTCGTCGTCCTCGACACGGAAACGACCGGTTTGGTGCCGCGGGTTCATCACGTCATCGAGTACGCGGCTATGCGGGTGGAAAACGGGGAAGTGACGGACAGCTACGAGCAGCTCTTCTACGCCGAGGAAATCCCGCCGCACGTGGAAGTGCTGACGCGGATTCGCACGATCGACCTCACTGGCAAACCGGCCTTCGCTTCGAAACTCGCTGAAATCACCTCGAGGATCCCGGAGGACACGATCATCGTGGGACAAAATATCAGCTTCGATATCGGCATGCTGAAGGGTGAGGGCCTGGACCTCAGTGAGCGTCCGTGGATCGACACGTCGATGCTCGCATCTCTGGTCTTCCCGGAATTGGAAAGCTACTCGCTGCAGTACCTGAGCACCGTGCTGAACTTGAACCACTCACCCAAACATCGCGCGCTCGGTGATGTGCGTGCGACGCTGGAACTCCTCAGCCGATGCTGGGAGCGGCTGCTGGAATTGACGCCGGCGATGCAGAAGCAGGCGCTGGACGTCATGGGGAAGAGCACAGAGGGCTACCGCCGCCTCTTCGAAGTATTGCCGAAGGCGACGAAGAAGAAAGCCCCCGCATGGCTGAAGCAACTCCCAACGGAACCTCCTCTCCCGCTGCCGCAAACAACCGTCCCGGAACTGGCAGCGAAACCCGGGGACATCCAGCTCATCGAAGAATCTCTCGACCCCAGCTTCGTCCTCGAGACCGTTGAGAAGGCGATCATCGCCAAGGGGACGCACTGGATCGCCGTGAAGAATCTGGATGCATTCGTACGACGACTGCCGGAGAAACTCCTGCGCTCGAAGGATGTCCGCATCGCGTACCACTTCAGTCAGTTGTTGGATGAGGAAGCTGCGAAGCGGCTCGGCAAAGCAGAAGCCTTCACTGCGGATGAGGCGACGCTCGCACTCAAACTCGCATGGTACGAGCCGAGACACCGCAATGATTTCCCGCTCCACGGCGGGGAGGATGCGATCTGGCGCGGGAGCATCGCCTGCACCGGAGAATCTGAGGCGTTCAAGAAACAATTCGAAGATTTGCCGTCCGTCGTCCTCATCGATCACAGGCAACTGCTTCGACTCCTGGAGGAAGCAGACTCCGCAGAAGCTCCAATGATCGGGAAGGACGACGCTGTGATCATCGACGACGCTTCGATGTTGGAGGATACGGCCACCAAAGCCTACGGCTGGTACGCATACACCAAGGATCTGCGTGCCGCAGGGGAACACAGCATGGAACTCACGCGCTTCCTGGATCTCCTGCAGCTCTGGATCGAGAAGACACGACAGGGACAGGACACGCGAACGCTCAATGAAGCAGACTTGAAGACGCCGGAGGCGAAGGGGCTGCGCGAGCGTCTGGCCGAGATCTGCAAGACGGAGACATTCCCCCCGCAGACATCCGTGCAGCTCGAGGGGCTGGAGAAGATCCTCGATCCCGCCAATCTCCCCGAGCGCTTCGCGTGGATCGAGCAGCGCATGGACGGCTTCCAGTCACTGCAATCGGTACCGGAGAGCGTGGCTGTGACGCTGCGCGATCTCCTGTACCTGCGCCATCCGACGACGCTCCTCATCCCCCCGGGGCAATCCGAGACTCTGAACGAGATCGTCCCGGATTCGCTGGCTGTGAAGGTGGAAGAGACCGCGCCAGCCGCACCCATCGCCCTCTCGTTCCCCATCTCGACGCTGGAGCCCATTCTCACGTCGCCGCCTCCGGGAAAGTCCATCGTCCTCATGAGCGGGAAAGGACCTATTGAGAACGCGTACGTGCGGTACACCGAACGGTTGGAGGCACAGGGCATTACGCTCGTCTGCCAGGGTGTTTCCGGCGGCATGGGCCGCATGCGCGCGGAGTTCCTCGCCGCCCCCGCCCCCGCGCTCTGGCTCATCACACCATGGTTGTTCGAAGGATTGGAGTTGCCTCCCGATACCGTGCAACGCCTCGTCATCACGCACTTGCCTTTCGATTACTACAGTCACCCGATCCTCTCCCGCCGCGCCGCCCGGTATCGCGACGGGTTCAAGGACTACTTCTTCCCGCGGCTCCTCCAGCGCCTCTTCCGACTGCTCCGCACATTCGCGCGGTTCAAGACAACCGACGCGGACGTTCTCACCATCGATGAACGCATCAGGACGAAGGGGTACGGGAAGGACGTGATCGCGTACTTGAGCAGATTCTCTGCAAAGAGTGATGAGAAGGAAATGGGTAATGGAAAATTGAAAATGGAAAATGCTTCACTGAAGAAGGTGACAAAGAAGGGTGGGGGGAAAGGGCAGATGTCGATGTTTTAGGAGACTCGTATTCAACCCTCATATCTTGATTTCTTCGCAAGAGGATCTGTCGCTTGCGACACTGGACACCTGGAAGTGGTATGGTTACATTGCTTTCACTTTTTCCCCTCCTTTTCCATGACACAGCAAGGTGGCCTTCGTGAAAATTTGCCCGTCGCCCCGGATGCGGAGATAGCCGTAACCGATGAATCCGCGGCACAAACCGTCACGGCTGCCTCAGATACTTTCGGAGATCGGATCTGTGCACTCGGCATTGGCATGGAGGGACCTATGCCCCCTGACATCAATGACGCAATGGACAGACGACCTGTCCCCGGGGGCGCTGATTTCAATTATGCCTCTGTGTTCGGAGCACCTGCCTCTCGCGAAAATTAATTTTCCTCCTGCATTCTTCTCCTAAGCCACCGCCTCCGGGCGGTGGTTTTGTTAATCAGCCCCCCTACGCGAAAGAACAGTAAATATCGTCCTCCACAGAATCCACAGATCCAACAGCATCGACCACTCCTCGATGTACCGGAGATCGAGTTGCACCTCTTCGTTGAACGTGAGGTTGGAACGGCCGCTGACCTGCGCCAATCCCGTCATCCCCGGCTTCACCGCGAAGACGCGCCGCTGCTCCGGCGTGTACCGTTCGACCTCCTGCGGCAGATGCGGACGCGGTCCGACGAGCGACATGTCGCCCTTGAACACATTCCAAAATTGCGGCAGTTCGTCGATAGTCCAGCGACGGAGAATCCTGCCGAAGCGCGTGACGCGTGGATCATTGTGCATCTTGAAGAGCGGACCGTCCGTGCGGTGATTCTTATCCAGGATCTGCGCCTTAAGCGCATCGGCATTGCACACCATGGAGCGAAACTTGAGCAGGTGCACGAGCCGCCGTCCATACTCTCCGACGCGAGTGGAAATGTAGAAGATAGGCAATCCGCCATCGATGAGGACGCTGATCGCGATGAGGAGAAGGAACGGCGAGAGGACAACAAGTCCCACCGCACTGACCAGCAGGTCGAACAATCGCTTGAAGACTCGCCCCCACCCGTCGAGTGGCGTCGGCTGGAAGCGCACGAGCGGCAGCAGCCCAAGCCGCTCAACCTGGAGCAGATGCGGCACATCCGCGAGCACGGGCGGCAGGTAACCGTAGCCCACGTGATGACTGCGGCAGTACTCGATGAGGCGCAACGTCTCATCACTCCCCGCATTGGGATCGGTTTGAATCACGAGGTCCATCTGCTGCTGGTGCAGCACACGCTTGAGCGCATCCAGATCCGGCAGATGCCCGAGGTAGTGGTAGTGTTCGTCGTTCGTGAGCATGTCTTTGGCATGCGTAACGAGCTGCCGCGCTCCGAGCGAGACAACGAGCATCTTCCCCACGCCTTCCTTGAGCATCGCACGCTGCAGGAGCACGAGAGCGGCGCGCAGGAGCGAGACGAACACCACGGTGAACACCATGGACTGGAGGAGCACGGCACGGGAGAAGAAGAGCTCCTTCAGCACGAAGAAGAACCATGCATTGATGATGACGACCCACAGCAGCGTCGTCACGATAACCCGCCCGATCTCCGCCCATGCTCCGATGGTCGACCGCAGCGCATAGAGCCCCATCACCGCAGCGATGACGATGAAGAGGAGGATGTCCGGCAGCACGAAGAACTTCACGAAGTACCCGAGATCCGGCAGGGAACGTGCGGGTTCGAGGAGACGCGTGAATGGCAACAGATCGAAATTGTCCTGCCGCAGCCGGAAGGCCAGAAGCAACGCAGCGGCGACCGCCAGGGCATCCAGGGGGATGCGGACCAGGCCGAACATCGCCTCGGACTTTTTCATTGCCCAAAGGGTGGCGCAGAACCCGCGAAGATGCAACCCCAGGTTCTCACCGATTTATGGCTTGAGACAGGGCTCTAATAATATTCATTATTCTTCTCTCTCGAAGGAAAATACCTCATCTATTCTCCCGCCCAATGTCTGCGCCACATCATGTGCGAGCCGCAGCGACGGGTTGTATTTCCCTTGCTCCAGAAACACGATCGTTTCGCGACGCACACCACAGGCCTGCGCCAGCGCTTCCTGCGTCAGACCCCTGGCCGTGCGAAGTTCCCTGATGCGATTCTTCATGGGGAACGATGACGGAACCACCGGAAGAGGACGGAGTAGAGCAGCATGAGGATGCAGGAACCGTAGGCGAGCGTGGATGCCACGACACCGAACTCCGGATATGCACCGCGCTTCGCATGGAGGACGAACATGAGAAGGACGGCCCCCATGCAGAAGATTTGGATGGCCCAGAGAGCAGCTCTCCCCCCGATGGCATAGTCACGCTCATCGGCGATCACCTCCTTCACGCGGCGACGCGCGAGCAGGAGCAGGAGCATGGCCGCCACCATGGCGACGATCGGCCAGAGGTAATCCCCGCGCACGACGGACGAAGCGATGAACGCGGCAAGGATCATGGCGATAATCATCCGCGCAACCGTGTACTGCTTGAGGGTCATGGTAAGGGGGGAATGGATGGATGTTATATATTTCTAACACACAAGTCAATGCCAAAGACGCGGTGCGTCTTCAGCAGTCTGCTCCTTCATACGCCGGGTTCTGTCTGCGGACGGATTGCTCCATCCGAGGATGATCATCTCTCTAGGACGACGATTGCTCGACGTCTCAGGCAGAGGCGTCAGGGGGATGACGGAACCATCATCGGTTCCCCCGACCCAAATCCTCCTTGCATCACCATGAGTTTACCTCCAGTCCCTTGCGGGGCTGGGCTCGGTCATTCCGAGCCGTTTCACCTTCCTCGGCATTGGACTCCTTGCGGAGATGGTGCGTCGGAAGTTCGTCACTGTGGCACTGGTCCGCATGCGCCTTTACCGGATATATGACGCACGGACGGCCGTTAGCCGCATGGCGTTCCATTGATGCCCGGACGTTCCTCCCACGGCATAGCCCGAAGGCGACGCCGGGGCGATCATCGAAGGAGCAGACCACTATTATCTCTTCTCGTTGCCTTTTCTTCAAGGAATTCGTAGGCTTTCCATAGTCATTTGCCGCCTTAGCTCAGTGGTAGAGCAACGCACTTGTAATGCGTAGGTCCGGGGTTCAAGTCCCCGAGGCGGCTCCACTTCTTCAGTCCTTCTTTGATTTCTTCGTTGCGTTTCGCTCCCCCAGCTTCTCGAAACTTCCCAAGTCCAACAGGTCATTGAGAAGTGTGTTGAGCTTCCTCCCGGCATCATCCATCTCTTTGATTTGTTCTTTTTGGGCGCCGGAGAGCTTCGAATATTCGTCACCGTGAATCAGCTCCAGGTACCAGCGGATGGTGGAGAGCGGCGTGCGCAGGCGGTCGCTCGCGATACGGATGAATTCGGACTTCATGCCTTCGATCCTTCGCAGACTCTCCCGTAGCTTGTTCGAGAGCTCCGACGCCGCGTAGTCCACCGTCTCCACCTCATCCCCCGTCTTGATGGAATGGCGGAACTGCCACTGTCCCGGCTTGAGCCGCCGCATCTTCTCCGCAAGTTGCAGGAGCGGGTAGGAGAGCTCGTTCGCGAGCATGAGACCGAAGACACCGGAGAGGAGGAGCAGGAAGACATCGATGACCAGGATGGCGACGGCGAAACGCCCCCACCCGAAGAATGCGTCAGCACTATTCACCTTCAGGAGAAGACCCCAACCTGTGGCTGGGACATTCCGATAGGCGGCGAGAATCGTGACTCCGTGTTCATCCGGACCCGTATACACTTCCCCGTCGTCCGTCGCGGCCTTCCAGAAGAGCGGATGGTAGATGATGGCATTGCCTTCCGAACGTACTCGCTGCTCCGAGAAGGAAAAGACGATCATCGAGCCGCCTTTCTCAGGACGCAGGAGGAGTGTTTCGCTGCTGTCTCCAAGGGAAGGATTCGCAGCGAGTTGCTTGAGGAGCGAAGAAGGATCGTACTGGATGGCGAGCGTCCCGATATTCCGATTCTGCTTGTCGCGGACAGGGGCATACACCACCGTCGCATCCCACCGTCCGAGCTTGTTCATGACGGGCTGGAGCTTCGTGGATGAAATAGGAACGGCAGGAGCGGGGATAGCGATGCCCACCGCGTCCCGAATGGCACCCCCTGCATCGAAGAGTGTCATGCCTCGCGCCGGCACGTCTTCCTGCAGGAGCTTCGACCACAGGTCCGGCAGCACCCGTGGGCCGGACGTGAGGATGCGGACGCGAAGTTCCTGCCCCGTCGTGAGGAGCGCCGTGCGCTCCCGATCGTACTGGAGCGAACGCGACAGGAGGTTTTCCCGTGAGGCGACGGTGGAAGAGAGCTGCCCGAGGACACGATTGCTGACGAGCGAATGCGCGACGATACAAGAAAGGAGCGAGAGCACTGCCACGGTGAATCCCGTGAGGAGGAACGACTGCCGGAGAATGCGCCGACGGATGGACGTCCGTTGCGGTGGGAAATGCCGCAGAATGTTCCGGTTCTCACCAGAGAGAAGCCGGCGGAGACGCGGGAGAGGCATAGTGTGTGTTTTCATGTAATTATAGCAGAAATTTGTCACTTTCTCCATACCATAGAGACGCGAGATCTTACGTCTCTCCTCATGTTCCGCACTCCAGCGCCGTCGACACTGTCAGGCATCCCGCCTCACAGACCTGCCATGTGTAACTCGTGCCCGCCACACAGGAAGGCAACGCACACCCGCAGGAACCGCCGGACGGGTGATCGACCGGAGGGAGGGTGAATGCCGCTTGGAATGAGCGCCTGTAAGTATGTGCCGGCTGTATCTGCGTTATCCGGGAGAGGGTGAAGGAGACGATGATGCTCTGCGCGGTTGAGGATGTGTTCTGCACGGAAAAGTCTTCCACGTGGATCTGCTGGGAGGAGAGAATTTCCTGCGTGGCATGGCGGATGAGAAGGAGAGATCCGCTGTTCACGGCGAAGATCACGGGGCTCTCCGCCCCTGATCCCGTCTGGAGCGTGAGAACCGAGCCGGAAGCCTGTACGGGTGGATCGAGGATAGTCTCCGCTTCCAGCACGCTCGCACCGATCTGCTTGAAAATCTGCGTGCCGTTGCTCTCCACGAGCGCCTGCGTTTGCTGGAGGAGGCGTTTCTCTGAGGAGAGGAAGAGGAGGGGCAGGACAGCCGTGCCAAGAATGCCGAAAATCGCGGTGAAGATCAGGAGTTCGATGATTGTCGTGCCGGAACGCATGGTGATGATCTTCATGGACAAAGCGTAAAGGAAGCGACCTCGCGCCAGAAATCGATCTCGAGACGGGGGAAGATGGTTGCGGCTTGCACTTCGAGACGACGGGTCACTCCCATCTTCTCACCGGACGCGCAGATTGTGCGTGTGTCGTTTCCCGTCCCTCCGACGGGACGCAGCTCGCAAGAGCCGTTCGGCAGTGTGAGGGATGCATCGCCCGCATACGTCGGATCCGCCCGCAGTTCCAGGAATGCCCGCTCAACGCACGTTCGTGCATTCTCCATGGCCTGGAGCGAGAGCGACGTGGACCAGGCGGTCTTCTCCGATGCACCGCCGAGGAGGAGGAGCGACGCCACTGTGCTCGAGGCGATCAGGCCGATGGCAAGAACGGAGATGAGCAGGACATAGCCGTCGCGGGAACGGAGAATATTCACAGGCAGGGAGAGGGGGAGGTTCCCGAGCGGAGAACCCGGAGCGAGGAAGCGGTGAGAAGGTACAGGCGATCTTCACCGGGGTCGTAGAGGAGCGCTGTCGCCGGTACCAGGGAAGATGCGCTGTAGGAAGCGACTTCCGGCAACGAGGGATCGGAGAGTCGCACCACCTGCAGTGCCTTGTGACCCGATGCTGCGGCGAGGAACGCGAAGCAGCCGGACGGCTCACTCCCGACCCCGACGATGCTCCCGCTCCCCTGGTGATAGCGCGGAGCCGATGGCATGCCACCCGCAGACACATCGAAGACGACGACGTTGCTCATCCCTTTCGCTTGCCCCAGAACCGCGGAACTTCCCGTGACCGCGATGGAGAGCCCGGTCAGGCTTCCAGTGACGTTGTATCCTTCGCCCGAAGCGAAGACGGGGAGCGCCGGACTGGAGATGCCCACCACACCCAATTCCGCCGCAACATTGCCGGTTGCGAGGTAGGCCGTGGTCCCATGAGAACCCGCGGCATACACATCCCCGCTCCCGTGCAGGGAACCAAGGAGCGTGAACGCAGACGTGTCGAACGCATCGAAGAGGTACATCTGCTGCTCTGTGGCATCAGCCTTTGCGCCGACGATGAGCAGATTGCCGCCGAAGGAAAGTGAGAGCCCGCGATCACTGCCAGGCAGATTGTATGAAGCGATGGGGGTGAGGACAGGCGATGCGGGAGTGGTGATGTTATACATCCGCAGTTCCGCTGCCGTATCGTCCGTGAGAACGTAGAGCCGATCGCCACGGACGGCGACTGCATGGGCCCCGACACCAACCGTGAATGATGTCGAGGTGCGGGAAGGGGAAGAGGGATCAGAGACATCGAAGAGGAGAAGACCGGGATCGCTCGCCACCCCGACGTAGGCAATCGTTCCCTTGAGAGCGAGCGAGGTGAAGGCGGGTTGCCCGCCCAACTCGGCACTCCCGAGGAGCTGTGGCTGTGACCAGTCGCCGACTCCATGCACTTCCCGCCAGTCCGTCACTTCCCCCTCCAGCACGAGAGACCCCGACCCATCCGCTCCCCGCGGCCAGGAGGCCTCGGCACGAAGTGTTTTGTGATTGCTCTCCACATCGGCAATGGTGAGTGTGGTCGTGATGTTGTTGGCCGTGTTCCCACTCCCCGCGAGTATCCAAGATCCGCTCGGTCCGAGCACCACACCATGCGTGCCTGCCGGGAGTGAGCTGAACCCGCCGCTTCGGATGCTGCGTGCTCCTTCCAGCGCCGAGAATGCAGCATATGCGCCACGAACCCTGTCTCCCGCCCATGACGTCCGCTCCTGCCCCTGCAGGAGGAGCCCCCCGGAAGCAGCGAGGAAGATCGTGAAGATGCCGATCGCGAGGACCGCCTCGAGAATGAGGAATCCCCGGCGGGCGCGGAGCAGAATGCGTGGCATATCAGCAGGCTGGGCTTCCAGCGAACTCCAGAAGGAGGACGGTGTCCTGGAAATCCTCACTGATCGTCACGGGGAAGTCGATCACGCTCAATTCGGTGAGCACGATCAGGGAGGATGCGGGAATGGAGATGTGCTGGGACGCATCCAGGTAGCCCGCGAGGATCGACTGCAGACTCTGCTGCCTCGGGAACGGCAGGTAGGCCGGTAGCGGATCACCGTTTCGCAGAATGATCGTGTGATCGCTGCCATCATTCGTCTCTGTCTTCTCATCGAACAGGAGCCACCCGAGAAGCCGAAACGTGCCGCGAATGCGCACGGCGAAGGACGAGCCATTGGGTATTTGCACAGTCTGGAATTGCCCCGGAGACACCGCATTCCCGCTGAAGAGAGACGTCCATTTGCTGCCGCCATTCTTCGTGTACCAGAGCTTCACCGGAATATCCGGTCCCCCCGCACCGAACGTCAGCTCCGTGGCGATCACACGCACCGTCGTGGCGAGAGATGTAACCGTTTCGATGGTCCCGTTCGCGCTGATTTGATAACGGGAGGGACAGAGACTCCCCGGTCTGGAATTTGTACAGGCACCGACTGTATCGCCGTGGCGCTGATGCGCCGACCAGGCGGTCGGTTGGACAGCCATGGTTTGTTCAGCGTGTGTCCCGGGTTTATGGCAAATCGTGAACGCTCCCCCGGCACTGCTTCCTGCTCCGCCTGCGCCGCTACTCACGGATGAGCTCTGTGCACTCGCCTGACTCGACACACTTCCCGCGCTCGATGCCCCGCTGCTCTGAACGCTGCTTGCTGCACTGCTCGAAGCGAGCGAGGAGCTGGAGAGCTGCCCTGGCACGGCCGCGAGCTGTTCCCTCCCCACAACGATCGTGATGACGATGATCCGCTGCTGTCCGTCCACAGCCGTGAGGATGATGCTCCCCGTCGCGCTGGGTTTCCCCTCCAGTTTGGAGTACGACACATCGAGAATGGAACCGGATACCGAGACAGTGGAAGGCATGGGGAAGACTTCATCGGCACCCGCCTCGCGCGCTCCGTATCCAGCGCCCCGATAGAGGACACCTGCAGGGACGTAGAATCCCCAACCGGAATCTCCCTCCGCATTCTGCGAAAGCAACTTGGCACGGGCCAGACCTTGAATCGTCTGCTCGGTAGCGAGATTCAGGTCACTCCTCGCTTGGTAGGTACGGTACGCGGGGACGGAGAACATACTGACGACTCCGAGGACACCGACGACGAGGAGAACTTCGATGAGTGTGAAACCGCGGCGAGGCATAGGGGGAAAGTGGGAAACGAATTCATCCTACATGTTGCCTTCTCTGCAGGAAGATGCGTAGTAAGAATGGAGTTGACGTAAATGTTAGCTGGTTAGCTTGTTGGTATTTGTTCGCTGGTTCATTTGATCGCTCACCATTTGTCTGTTGAAGAAATACGGTCAGCTGCTCACCAGCTAACGAGCTAACAGAATCAACGAGCTCACAACGATCATTGCGCCAATTTCCCCACCACTCCATAAATGGGGAGGAGGACGGCAAACGCGACAACCCCGACGAGCAGCCCCATGATGAGCATGAGCATCGGCTCCAGAATAATCGGCAGTTTCTGGGCCGTTTCATTGGCCTTATGCTCGTAGATCTCCGCAACTTTCAGGAGGATCTTTGACAATGTTCCCGTTCGCTCGCCGGTCATCACGAGCTGCTGAACGGAGGGTGGGAGAAGTCTCGTGCTCCCGTGAATGGCGGCGAAGCTCCGCTGGAAACTGTCCCCGATGTTGATGTGCTCATAGAGAGTCTTGTAGAGACGGCTGTATCTGATGACAGTGGTGACATCGGCAAGCGACCGCAAAGCCTCCGGAAGAGGAACCCCGGCGCGCAGGAGCCCTCCAAGGATCACGCCGAATCGCGCGATGGTGGCTTCCCTCATCAACCGGCCGATGCCGGGGATATGGAAGGTGATCCACTGAAATCCCACTTTGAGCGGCGAGTATTTCGCAAGGAGCACCATCGCAATGCACACGATGATCGTCCCCGCGATGAAGGCAACACCGTGCGCGGACATCGCGTTCGTAATGGCGAGGACGATGCGTGAGGCGAGCGGCAACTCGGCGTTCATGGACGTCAGGAGCTTCATGAGGTTCGGAAGGATGAAGATCCCGAGGCCCAGTACCATCACGATGAGGAGGGTGAGCACGATGCCCGGATAGATCATTGCCATCTTGATTTTGCCGCTGAGCGCCTGATCTTTCTCCTGCTGGACGGAGAGGTACTCCATATTCTGTGCCAGATCGCCCGCCTCCTCCCCGATACGCACGAGCGCGAGGGAATCGGGAGCGAAGAAGTGCTCTTCATCCATGGAGCGCCAGAGCGGTTGCCCGCTCTCGACACGATCAATGAGGCGCTGGAGAAGACTCTTCGATGCACGACCGCGCGCTTCCTCCTTCAGCGTACGCAACGCATCGACGAGGGTGAGGCCCGCATTGAGCATCGTCGCCAAATTTTGGACGATGGCATTGCGCTCCTTGCCCATACCGAAGTGCGACAGCGCACCGAGAAATTCCTGGAGGGTCCTGTTTTTCTTGCGCTTCGGTACAGCGACGACCACGGTCGGCTCCGCGGCGTGGGGAGACGCCGTAGGAGGCAGGATAACGCCGCCAGACGGAGCCGTTTTTGCCTCAGCAGAACTCTCCTTCGGCACCGCCGTAGCTTCTTGCTTGCCCGCCGTCTTATCCTCCGGAGTTTCTGCGGAAACGACAGGAGAAACCTCGGTGGAGGCATCCACCTCCTGAGGAGGATGAGGGCCGGCACTATTCTTGGATATGTTTCTTGTCATGGGGGACGATAGGGGGTGCGGCAACGCGCAGGAGCTCTTCCACCGTCGTCATCCCCGTCATCACCTTCGCGAAGCCGTCATCGAACATGGTGATCATGCCCTCCTTCACCGCGGCTGCATTCAGGTCCGCACTGGAGGCCCGCGCGACGATCAATTCCCGGATCGCGGGCGTCACTTCGAGGAGTTCGTAGATGCCGACTCTCCCCCGGTACCCCGTGCCGCCGCACGCATCGCACCCTTTCCCGTGGTAGAGATGCACAGGCCCTTTCTGGAAGAAATGTTCGGCTCCGGGAAAGAGTTTCTGCGCTTCCGCGAGCGTCAGGGAACCGCTGGTCCTGCACTGGGGACAGATGCGGCGAAGGAGCCGCTGCCCGACCATGACTTCCAGCGTCGATGCGAGGAGGAACGGCTCGACGCCCATGTCGAGGAGACGGGGAATGCCCGTGGCCGCGTCGTTACTGTGCAGTGTGGAGAAGAGCAAGTGTCCTGTGAGCGCCGCATTCACGGCGATGGACGCCGTCTCCCCGTCACGGATTTCACCGACGAGGATGATATTCGGGTCCTGACGAACGAGCGCGCGCAATCCCTTGGCGAACGAGAGTCCCGTCTCCGCATTCACCTGAATGTGGTTGATGCCCGGCACCTTGTACTCCACCGGATCTTCGATGGTGGAAATGTTCACGTCCGGGTGGTTCCTGAGCTTCATGAGCGCATAGAGTGTCGTCGATTTGCCGGCGCCCGTGGGGCCGGTGGAAAGAATCATTCCGTACGGCTTGTGCGCGGCTTTCTCCAGGATCGTCCTGTGCTCCTCGCCGAAGCCGAGATCGTTCAGGGTGAGCGTGCGGACGTACTCCGAGAGGAGGCGCAGCACGATCTTCTCGCCATCGACAATGGGGACGATCGACGCGCGAATGTCCATGGGATTGCCGCTGGGCGTCAGGTAGCGGATAGCGCCGTCCTGCGCGGTAAAGTGTTCGTCTGTTTGCATGTTCGCGGAGATCTTGATGCGGTTCACGACACCCTCGTAGTACTCCTTCGGGATGCGGCCCGCTTCGTGCATCACGCCATCGACACGGAAACGGACGAGTACCTCCTTCTCCTGCGGTTCGAAGTGAATGTCGGAGGCGCGCAGCTCGATGGCGTCGTTGAAAATCTCCGTGATGATTTCCGGCGCCACTTTCTTCTGCTCGTTGATGATCGACTGAAAGCGTGTGGCGAGCGGCTTGCGGTAGTGCATGAAGAGACTCTCGATGCCGTTGCGCGGCGCATAGGCGAGTTCGATCTTGCCGGTGAACGGCTTGTGCTCCTCTTCCTTCTTCTTCTCCCGGGAAAATAACCCTGCCTTCTTCCCATCCGTCTTGGGAGCGATGCCGGAAACGGTTTGCTGTCCCAGGTTCGCCCGCAGCGTCTTCTCCAGTTCCGGGTTGGACGGGTCCGACGTCGCCACGGTGACATTGCCGTTGTCGTTCTTCACCACGACCGCAGAGAGCGACCGGGCCACGTCCTCCGGGAGGAGACAGACGAGCTCGGACGATATCTGGAGAGAGCGAATATCGAGGTAGGGGAGCTTGAAGTACTCCGCCATCGCCCCTTCGTAGAGCTCTTCGGTCAGGAGTCCCATCTCCATCAACACGCCCTTGAGGGAGACGCCCCGTCGCTGGCTCTCCTCCGATGCTTTGTTAATTTCCTCTTCAGCAACGTAGTTCTGTGCGAGAAGGATTTTGCCGAGGTCTGTATCTTTGTCGGGCATGTGGCGTGAGGTGAACGAAGGGGGGAATTTGAATTGTTACTTCAGTATTGTTTTTACTTTCTTCACGATATCGGCGATGGGCGTGTTGGCCTTCACGAAGTACGCGATGACGCCGAATCCTTCCGCTTTCTTCTTGTCCTCATCCTGTCCGAGATTGGAGAGCACGATCACCGGTGTCTTCACCTTCTTCGTCGCCATCTCCTGCAGGATCGCGAAGCCGTCGACCTCCGGCATGATGAGATCGAGGAGAATCAGGTCGTACTTTCCGGTGAGGGCCTCCTCCAGCCCCTTCGGTCCGGAGAGTGCCACCGTCGGCGCATACCCCTCATGACCGAGCTTGAGCTCCAGTGCGTGAGCGAGGGGCTTCTCGTCCTCCACGATAAGGATCGTGCGCGAGTCTGTTTTGGGCATGAGAAGAGATATGGATATTTCCAGATAGTGTAGCAGAAAACCTCCGTTCGGGCAACGAGCCGCCGCCCCGCTTTCCGACGTTCTTTTGGCTCCATTGGCCCTTCCGCATATGGGAGCCATACGGTAGACTCCTTGCGCTCTCATGCCGAGACGCGCTCTCCTCTCCGTGTCCGACAAAAGGGACCTTGCATCCCTTGCGCGCGGTCTGATAGATGCGGATTTTTCGCTGATCTCCACGGGAGGGACGAAGAAGTTTTTGGAGGAACAGGGCATCCCGGTGACGTCCGTCGAGGATGTGACGCACTTCCCCGAGTGTTTCGACGGCCGCGTGAAGACGCTCCATCCGGCGATCGCAGGTGGAATCCTCTTTCGCAGGGATGCGAAGGAACATACAGCACAGGCGAAAAAGCTCGGCATCGAGCCCATCGATGTGGTCGTCGTGAATCTCTACCCGTTTGCGGAAGCGCTACGGGCGGGGAAGGAGCGGGAGGAGATGATCGAGCAGATCGACATCGGCGGCCCCACGCTGCTGCGCGAAGCGGCGAAGAACAGTGAATCTGTGACGGTCATCTGTGATCCGTCGGATTACGACCGCGTCCTCGCGGAACTGAAGGAGAAGGGTGAAACATCGCAGGAACTGCGCGAAGCGCTCGCGGCCAAAGTCTTCCTCCACACCGCGTCTTACGACGCCATGATCGCCGAGTATCTCTCGAAGGGTTCATACCGCGGCGTAATGCTTGAGGGGGGAAAAGAGCTGCGATACGGGGAAAACCCGCACCAGTGGGGAAAGTATTTTTCGCTCTACGAAGCAGACAAAGCGTGTCACCCCGAGCGTAGTCGAGGGGTCGAAGGGTCGACACACGGTTCCGTGTCTATGGTTCGACAGGCTCACCATGATACGGAAGGTTGGGGAAAATTGCTCCAGGGCAAACCCCTCAGTTACCTCAACATTCTCGACGCCGATGCGGCATGGTCCGCGGTCCACGAATTCAACGACCCGACAGCCGTCCTCGTGAAGCACACCACGGCCTCCGGCATCGCATCGCACACGGACATCACGGAAGCCTTCCAGCGCGCGTACGATGCCGACCGACTCTCCGCGTTCGGCGTGATCATCGCTCTGAACCGACCCTGCACCGCTGGCATCGTCCGGAAACTCATCGAGCAGAAGATCTTCACCGAAGTGATCGTCGCGCCGGCCTTCGAACCGGAAGCACTCGAACTCCTCAAACAGAAGCCGAATCTCCGCGTCATCGAGCAAACGAATGGCAAGCGAATACAACAGCAAATCCTCTACCGTTCCGTTCTCGACGGAATGCTCATACAGGAGGCCGACACGCGGGTGCTGACAGCCGAAGAATTGAAACCGGTCACGGAGAAGAAGCCGACGCCTGCACAGATCAAAGATCTTCTCTTTGCATGGAAGGCGGTGAAGCAGGCGAAGAGCAACGCCATCGTCTTCGCGAAAGATCTGGTGACCATCGGCATCGGCTCCGGCCAGACCTCACGCGTGGACGCGACCTGGATCGCGGCGAAGCGAGCCGGAGAGAAAGCAAAGGGCGCGGTCATGGCCAGTGACGCTTTCTTCCCGTTCCCGGATTCTGTGGAAGAAGCCGCCAAGCACGGCATCGCCGCCATCGTGCAGCCGGGAGGAAGCATCCGCGATGAAGAGGTCTTCAAGAAAGCGAATGAACTGGGAATCGCGATGGTCGTGACCGGCGTGAGAGGATTCAGGCATTGATCCTCTCCGCGCACCCTGCTTTCCCGCGGCGCACGGTGATCAGGCCGAGGGATTGGAATGCATCCCTGAAGCGCTGCCAATTTCTCGCGACGTCCGTGAGCGTGGCGTGTGGGATGATCCTCTCTGTCTTGAGGTCGCAGGAGGCACTCATCCCCACCATCTTTTGAAAGTCTCCCATCACTTTCGTCTGCGTCGCATCGAAAACGGCATCATGACCATCGGGGAACTGAATGCAGAAGCCGGGGCAACGGGGACAGGAGTCGATACCTGACAAGGGGGAAGGGGGGAAAGGTGGAATTCTAGCAAATGCAAATATGTGGGCATAGATACTTTTTCAGCTTCGGTAAGCCCTTCTTCTTACTCCAAACAACAATCAATCGCCTTCTTCACGAGCGTACCCAGCTTCCCCATGAACCCTGTCTTCTCCGTGTCATGCTTGTTCATCGCCTGGTCATCGATCTTCGTGATGCCATCGGCGGGAATCAGCTTCATGTTCAACCCCCAGAAGAGCGAGTAGAGCTCGTAACTCTTGCGGAAGAGATCGTAGGCTTCCTCCTTGTTGCCGCCCGAGAGCGCCTTCGTGCCGACTTCCATCAAACGCATCGATCCGGCGAGCAGGTGCTTCGAGATGCACCACACCTCACCCTCGTACTCCTTGATGATCTTCTTGAGCAGCACTTTGCGCATCTCGCGCACCTCCAGAATCAGATCGAAGTACCCTTCTTTCTCCGTCTTCGCGCCGGAGAAGAAGAAGTGCTCCTCGATGGAGATCAGATTCATGATGGCGATCGAAAGATCCTGATCGCTCGAGAGGTCCATCTTCTCCTGCTTCTTCATGTGGTCCACCTTCGCGATGAACTCGTTGAGCTTCTGCATGGAAACGGCGTCGGACTGTGTACTCATAGAATAGTGGGGGAATACAGAGTGATGACGTAGAAGACGACCGTGGCAATGATCAATGACCCGACCGGCCAAACAACCTTCTGTCCCTTGAACCATGCACGACCGTGATTGCGGCGCTTGAGCGCGCCGTACCACAATCCCGCGGCGAGAAAGACGATGCTCCCCACGATGATGCCGAGGAGGAGACGATTGACGCCCCAGAGCGTGTTGAGCGGATGCGTGAGGAGGTCGGTCCAGAGATAGAGCGGCAAAAGGAGGAGGAGTCCGTAGTAGAAGAGTGTTGTGAGGATGATGCGCCCTTTGAAACGTATGTGTTTCCGATTGAACCAGTCGATCGTCCATCCGGTGATGGAAACCATGAACCCTCCCACCCAGAGACCGGTGAGCGTGTCATCGATGCCGAACCAGCGGGAGAGGCCAACACCCGCACCTACCGCCAGGGTACACAGCGGGCAGAAGGCCGAGGCGACCTGCGGGAGGAGGAGGCTCGCGGCAGCGGAAATCGCACTGAAACGGAGGAAAGTTCTCATCAGGGAAAAGGTGAGGAATCGAAAGCGAGTATAGGGGGAAGAGTCCTGTGGCAAAAGGCCGTAACATGAGATTTCCCAGCCAATTTCATCTTCCTGTCTTGCGCATCTTCACCCTATAGTGGAGTCACTTGAATATTGAGATATTGCGTGAGCGGCTCAATCGAGAGAAGCCCGATATGCCAGGGGATTCCATGCGAAGCACTGCCTGGGATCTCGCTTTCGGGGAGGGTCTGCTGGAACTCCACGGGAAAATGACTGATCTTGTCGCAACTGATATTCAGGCTGTGCAGAGAGGGGCTCGGGAATGGTACGAAGATGCAATCAGGCAGATCTCGCGGAATGGAAAACGCGCACAGGATGTCCGGAATCGCACCGAGGATTTCGCGAGTATGCTGGGCGCCCTCCAAAACATCGCGAATGAATTGCAGGCAGAGCAACCCGTATCACAGGCTCCTGCGGCCTGACCCTTCGGTCCTGAGCAGAGTCGAAGGAGCTCAGGGTGACTGGCTTCAACCCTAAAGAGATCTTCTCCCGCTGAGGGCTTCTCTCAACGTCACCTGATCCGCGAATTCGATATCCGCCCCCATGGGCAAGCCATGCGCCAGCCGCGTGATCTTCGGAACAAATGACGCAAGTTGCGTCCTGATGTAACTGGCGGTCGCCTCGCCTTCTACGTCGGGATTCGTCGCGATGATCACCTCCTCGACCCCGCCCTTTTTCGCACGATCCACGAGCTCCTTCAGGCGCAGCTGCTCCGGACCCATCCCGTCGATGGGGGAGAGAACGCCATGGAGCACATGGTAGAGACCTTTGTAACTGACTTTCTCGAACGCGACGACATCCAGCGGATCTTCCACGACGAGAATCGTCCCGCGATCGCGGGTCGTATTCCTGCAGATCCCGCACTCCTCCTCAAGCGTCACCATCTGGCACGTGCGGCAGTACTTCAGCTCCTTCTTGATGTCGATGAGCGCCTTGCCGAGATTCTCAGGATTCGCCTTGGAGCTGCGCAACAGGTGAAAAGTCAGTCGCTCCGCGGACTTCGGCCCGATGCCAGGGAGTTTGCTGAACTCCTCGATGGCCTTTGTGATTTGAGCGGGGAGGAGAGACACAGCCAAAGTATTCAGCATTTGGATGCAAGTATCTAGGGAACTGTTTACTGAATGCTCAGTATTCCTTTCCCTCTCTGATCTTTCGCGACGTCTCGCGCTCTTTAATCTTCTGCCGCTTGTCGAAGCGCTTGCGGCCGCGGCCGACGCCCAGCAACACTTTGATGAATTTTCCTGCGTGAATCTCGAGTGGCACGATGGAAATTCCTTTTTCTGCCGTCGCCGCAGCGAGCTTTTCCGCTTCTCTCTTCTTGAGGAGCAGCAGACGATCGTGTTCCGGCTCGTAGGACGGGAGCGGCAGTGCGTACTTGTACGCCGCGATCTTCGCCTGTTTCAAGATTGGCTTGCCTCCGAGGAACGACACGTACGATCCCGCGAGATTCACGTGACCCAGGCGGCAGCTCTTCACCTCCTGCCCCGTGAGCCGGATGCCCGCTTCGACCTTCTCAAGGATTTCGAAGTCAAATGTGGCCCGACGGTTTGAGGCGACGATTTTCACGGAGCGAGTATAGGGGAAGAGCCTCCATCCCGATGAAACAGATGCTGGCGTCGATGGAAGGGCAAACGGACATGATGGGGGAAAGCGAACGAAATTGGCTGCTTTTTCCTTAGCTGTAAGCCATATTTCTATACATTGACAAATGAGATTAAATGAGTAAAATGGATCGGTCAGTTCATCTTCTTCTCCTCATTCAATCCCAGAGTTTCTCGACCGTCGATGAACGTTGAGATTGAATGAGGGCGGAGACCCTCATGTAGGGCCAGGATGGCTGGCAAAAAGATTACGGCCCGCGACTTCTGTCGCGGGCCATATCAAAATGATCCACCAACACAACCTCAATGGGGATTTAAGACATGAGGACATTGAGCACCTCATACCCCCACATCAACATCAGGATCGTCCCCCCGGCGAGGAACGGAATGAACGGCAGGTGATCTTTGCGCGTCTTCTTCTTCAGGAGCATCAGCACCGCGGCGACCAGCGCACCGAAGATGTACGAAGCGGCGAGCGCCAGGAGCACGATGCGCCAGTCGAGGAGGAGGAAGCCCATGACGGCGCCGATGAAGATGTCCGCGCTGCCGACCCACTTCCCCTTCGAGAGGACCCACTGGAACGCGAAGAACCCCGCTCCGAGAAGGGGGGCGACGATATGAAACGGTGGTGAGAAGAACGCATAGAGCAGGCTCAGGAGGAGAAGGGGAAACGTGAGCGCATCGCTCACCGCCCCCTGCCGCGCATCCATGACGGCGACGAGGAAGAAGAGCCAGAGAACGAGAGCGAGAACGATGGACGGCAGAAATGTGAACTCACGGAGAATGAGCGCAAGGAGGAAGAGGAGAGCCGAACCGGTTTCGACGAGCGGGTACTGCCATGAAATCTTTCCGGAACATCCGGCGCACTTCCCGCGCAGGAAGAGGAAGCTCACAACCGGCACGAGCTCGGAGGCTGAGAGCACTTTCCCGCACCGTGGACATCCTGAACGTCCGAGGATGCTCCTGCCCGCAGAGAGGCGCAGGATCAGCACGTTCCCGAAGCTGCCGAAGGCGGCGCCCACTGCCAGGAAGAGGAGGGAGGAGAGGAGCGGGAAGGTGAGCAGGTTGAGCACGGGGACAGCATAGCGCTCACCTCCGAACTCCGTCGAAGGGCAACGCTACGAAACTGTCGGATGCATCAGACTCTCTTGGCTTCGAGGATCGCCAGGCTCAGGTATGTCATGAAGACGATGAGGTACGCCCCGGCCAAAGCCGAAACGAAGGGCCCGACGTAGAAGCTCGCGCCCCTGAGAACGATGCTGAGCACGAAGTTCACGGCCCAGGCGACGACGATGGTGCAGATCGCGACGGCGATGAGGTTGCCGAAGATCTTACCCCAGAGACCTCCTGTCTGTGCATAGCTGATCTTCGCGCTCTCGAGGACACCCTTCTTCTCCTTCACGAGGAGAACGGGGGCAGCAACGAAGCGCGGCCCGAGGATGATGGCAGTGACGATGCCGATGAGGGGAATCCACGCGAATGTCCGGATGAAGACCCAGATCATGAGACCGAGGAAGGGCAGAATGACGGCTCCGAGCCTCGTGAGCGCCTCTTTCGGTCCCCTGCCGTCAACCACGAGCAGGAGAATGTAGCCATTGAGAACGAGGCTGACGATAGTCACCAGGATGGCGGCCAGCATGCCGAAGCGTGCCGTACTGGCGATGCCGGCGGGATTGCCCGTCAGCGCGCCCATCGCCTTCTGCGCTTCCTGCTGAATCTCCTGGAGCGCTGCCGGATCCCCGGCCTGCACCCGCCGTTGTAGATCCTCCATTCTCGTACGGTTCGCATTGAGATCGCCAAGGCCTCCTCCAAACTCCTTCAAGACACTGCGTCCGAACGCGAGGGAGATGACGAGCATGACGACCCCGGCAACGAGCGAGGCGACGACGATGGGAACGATGTTCTTTTGGAAGAACGCCGTGCTCCGTGAGAGCAGTGTTCCGAGAGAATCGACCATGGAAGGGGGAGGAAAGTAACCCCCACACTACCACGCAGCCTTGCCCTTTCGGTCATTCCTTCCCTTGCGAACTAGATGGTGTGTGATGGAACACAACATCCAAAACACTGTCGATCATTGCTCTTTTACTTCTCCAACATCTGTTTCACCTCCAGCACGATGTGGTCGATGCGCTCCTGCTGCCGCTGCTCCTGCTCCGCATCCGGGGAGGTTGAAGCCTCCGGCAGGAGAGTGGCAAGGAGCGGAGAGGCAAGTGCATATCCCTCGTACATTGCCAACGCCACGAGCATGCCGGCGATGCCCCCAAAGAGCTGGCGGACAAGGCGGTGCTGGAACATGGGAAGCTTCATGTTGATTTCTGCTCAGTATAGCAGAAATCCAGTCTGGACGCCATGCGCTCATCCCCTCCCGAGACTGCTTTTCCACTTATGTGTCTCATGGCCTGGAATTCGTTCAACAGGAATCCTGAGATCGGCTTCCGAAATCCCCGGCGGCAGCTTCTGATCGTACCCGAGGAGGATTAAATCGGGATACACGGAACGGACCGGCGCGAGGAAGTCCTCCTGGTCGCCGAGGATGACCGTGACCTCCTGATACTTCTTTTCGATTGCGGCTTTTCGCACCCCCTCACTCTGCCTGGGCAATCGCCCCTTGATTCGCTCCACGTTCATATCTCTCGCGACGACAACTGTCACGCTACCTCGCTTCATCGCTTCACGAATGAGGAATTCATGGCCGGGGTGGAGATGATCGAAGGTGCCGAAGAGAAGGATTCTCATGGAACGAATGGTAGTGGAAGTGTTTCAATGTATCGACGAAAAGGGAGGGAGGGCAGGGATGGCAAAGATGGCAGAGAGGTCTTCTTCGAAAGCGCTTCACTGCCTTCCCTGCCCTTTCTACCATCCCTGCCTTCTACTTCACGAGATCAATCACGTACACGCGCTTCTCATCCGCTACGTACAAATGGCTCTCCTCCGTATCCACGTACAAATCCTGCAACTTTCCGAGTTGCTCCCCTTCGAGGACATACTGCTTCACGTAGCCGGCTTCGCCCGTCGCCCCACCATCGCCCACAACGATCACGCGGCTCTTCACAGGGTCGAGGAAGTAGAAGTTGCGATCGGCGATCTTCGTCATCTTCGTCGTCGTTGCCAACGCTCCATCCGGCATGTGACGGATGATGAAGGGCTTTGCTTCGCCGCGCATCAGGCGAACGACCGTGCCACCCTCCTTGAGCACGTAAATGCTCGCATCGATGGTCATGTCCAGCGCGCCCGAGAGGTCGCCATTGATGTTGTACGGTGCAGCCGGTCCGTACCGATTCGGAAGGCGCTCATACTTGTAAATCTGGTTGTCCGTGGAGGAGAGAATGTAGAGGTAGCGCTGGTAGGCCTCCAGATCCTTGCCCGTAGCCCAGCCTGCAGGATCCTCCGTCTTCATGGAAACCGGCTGGCTACCCTGGATTTCCACGACACTTGAACCCGTCGTGAGGAAGACGGGGGACTTCATCCGCGCAAATTCCGTCCCTGCGATGATGAATCCGTCATCGGCCACGGCCTTCCCGTCGTCCACGCCGTTGAGGATAATGTGGAACCAGTGCTGTCGGTCGTACGCGATGAATTCTCCATCCGCCACCCCGATCAACCCCTGCAGTGCGACACTCTCATCCTTGGCCGAAACATTCACGAGAACGCGCGGGGATACGCGGAGAATATTGTTAATCTCTTCTTTCTTCGCACGAATGCGATCGAGGAGGTCCAGCGCCTCCACGCGGAAAAGGCCGGATTCATTGTCCATCACCTGCTTCGCCCATGCATCGGCACGGTCGAGGATTTGATTGGCGGAGTCAGTATCGCCCGCGATACGGCGATTGTCCGCCGTCTTGATCTCCTCGCTGATCTTCTGCATGAGTGCCGAGAGCTCGGTGCGGGTCTTGCTCCGCTCACTCGCAGTGGAGAGCCGCACAATGACGAAGATGAGTAGGAAGGCGGCCACCGCCCCGGCAACGAGGAGCAGATGAGCGCGTCTCTTTCGCTGCGGATGCTTGAGGTCGCTCTTGAATTGCACCACTCTCTCTTGCAGATTCTGCATCATAGAAGAGGAGGAAGAGAGCTTATGGAGACTCTTGCGACCCATCCTGGAAAGAAAGGGCAGGACGAGCTTTCCTGTGGATGTGAACGCGCGGGTGACAGAGGGGGGAATCGAGAGTGAAAATGACTTCGAGCGTCGTGCACCGTAGCGACGGCTTGGGAACGCGGCAGTCCGCGCCGGAGTTTCTTCTTCTTCCTCTTCGGAAGCTGCGACGGCACCCGGCTGCTGGAGCAGCGCGACAGCCGCCTCTTCCCGCTCATCGGTAAGCTTGTCGGTGATCTCCTGAATTGCCCGCTCTCCGTGGACGACGGTCTGTGCCAGCTGCGCGGGAGTGAAGACTCTCAGCAGACGCTGTGTGGAGAAGACGACGGCATCATGCCCCTCCAGCGGCCCGCTTGAGATATGCACGAACGCAGAGAGAGGTTTGCCCCGGGTGTACTCGGTGATCTGGCTTGCCGCCCCCCCACGTACGAGGTAGGCCTCCCCGCGTCCCGCAGAGGAGACATGGAGAGTCCCGGATGCATCGACCAATCCCACGATGGCGTGGACCTCCTCCAGCGTCCGCGCGAGGAACAGCCCCTTCATGAGACCGTTCATCTCCTTCAATGCTCCATCGAGTCGTGTCCAACCCTCACCTTCGGTTTCGAGAAGCGCATGACGAACGACCGTCTCGCACTCCTCCAGGAGCGTCAGAGCCTCCCGCTCCCCGGCCTGTACCTGCAGAAGCAGGAAGACGGTCTCGCCACCCTTCGAAACGAAGGATTTGGCCTCGACCGACGTCCGATCTCCTGTCTTCGTGACGCCTGTGTAGACGGTGCTGTCCATCAGTGACAAAGGCTACCGTACCTCTTGGGAAGGGGGCAAGGACAGATTTCCACAGAGTCGATATACTCGAAGCGTGAATGGAAGATTTGCCATCCTTCTCCTGAGCATCGCCGCGGCGACAGGCACGCTGGGCTATGCTATTTGGCGCCATGCGCCGAGAGACGGGGGAGATTCCGATGTGATCCAGGAGAATATCGAGACCGATGCGGCAGTTCCTGGAACCGGAGCTGGCATCAAAGCTGAGAACGAAGCGGAAGTCAGGATTGAGCCCGAAGCCGAAGAGAGTGATTTCATACGGTATACATTCTCATCCTTTGGCTTGTCGCAGGGGTTCGTCTTGAATGCTGACGGAAGTTTCCGTATCGAAGACGCCATAGCGGAGCATCAGGGACGCGGATCGGGGTGCCAGGAGGGGAGTATTTCAAGAGATGATTTCTCCGCAATCGCTGCCTACGTCGTTTCCTCCGAATTTTTCAGCGCGAACAATGACAGCAGCAGTGACTTTTTCATGTGTGACAGCAGCTACTCGCTGGAGGCAAACATCGGAGCGGAACAGCACATACTCGGATCGGTGTGCACGCTACACCCCACTGAGGAGGTGGCACGCAACGATCAGATCGTAAGTGGGATCGTCGAGAAAGTGCAAAGCACACTCAAAGCATCGGAGCCAAAGGATTGTCCCGGTGTATCGTCGGAAGGAGGATGAGGGCGTGCAACCATCTGCTTCTCAGAATCTTGTGTCTAATAATTCATTGAGCTGAAGCCAAAATATGATGTTCCCGACATACGGGAGCTTGCTTTTGGGTTGGAGGAGGCATACACTGGTAACAGTTACGAATTTCTTACCCACTACACAGTACAGACATGATAGGAGAACAGAACGTACAGAGGAGTCCCACGGTCACTCCGCGGGCTCAGGTTCCATCGATGCCTTCAAAGACATCCCCCGGACCGGAGCAGCAACGGCCACAGGGGCAGCGCCCCCCTTCATTCAGGCGCAATCGTTTCCGCCGCCGACCTGTCGGACAGGGAAACGGACGGGGATTCCAACCTGCGAAGAACGGACCTCAGGCCCCAGTCATACGGCCACAGACACAGGGACCGGTCCAACCGGAAGGACGCAAAGGCAACCTGCGCATCTACCCGCTGGGTGGATTCGAGCAGGTCGGGCGCAACTGCTTCGTCATCGAGGTGGACAATGACATCTTCCTCATCGATCTCGGATTGCAGTTCCCGGACGAGGACATGCTCGGCATCGACTACCTCATCCCGGACATCTCGTCCCTGCGCGGAAAGGAGAGCCGCATCAAAGCGATCCTCTTCACACACGGACACCTGGACCATATCGGTGCCGTGCAACACCTGCTGCCCGCACTGCATTTTCCGCCGCTCTACGCCACGCGTCTCACGGCCGCTTTCATCAAGAAGCGACTCGACGAGGAACATCTGATGCAACAGACGCGCCTCCACACCGTGCAATTCCGCGAGAAAATCCGCCTCGGCAAAGTCGAAGTGGAATTCCTCCGCGTGACGCACAGTATTCCGGATTCAGCGGCCATCGCAGTCCACACACCGTACGGCACCATCGTGCACACGGGCGACTTCAAGTTCGACCTCACGCCGATGAATGAGCCTCCCGCGGACTTCCCGCGTCTGGCCGAGATCGGCGACAAGGGCGTGCTCGCGATCATCGCGGACTCTACAAATGCGACGAGACCAGGCAATGCCAAGAGCGAGAAGGAAATCTCCGAGACGCTCCACGGTCTCATCCGCGATGCGAAGGGCCGGATCATCATCTCCACCTTCAGCTCGCTCATCAACCGCATGCAGCAGATCATCGAGCATGCGCGGAAGTACAACCGCAAGATCTTCATCGCCGGACGGAGCATGGAGACGAACCTCGAGATCGCCGAGAATCTCGGCTACCTCCACGTCCCCCGCGGCCTCATCCGCAAGGTGAACCCCGCGATGGACCGTCTTCCTGATAAGGAAGTCCTGATCCTCACGACGGGCAGCCAGGGCGAAGAAATGGCTGGTCTCGCGCGTATCGGTCTCGGTACGCATCGCCACATCGCCGTGAAGAAAGGCGATACGGTCGTGCTCAGCTCCAACCCGATCATCGGGAACGAGCGTGCCGTGGCGAAGGTGGTGAATAATCTTCACCTTCAGGGCGCGACCGTGAAGACGAGTGCCGAGCTCGCACTCCACACGACCGGCCACGGTTACGCAAACGACCTGCTCCTCATGCACCGTCTCGTGCGCGCGAAACACGTCATCCCCGAACACGGCGAACCGCACATGCGCAGCGCGCACGCGGATCTCGCCCGCTCCATCGGCTACCCCGAGAACCAGATCCATGAGATCACGAACGGGGAGATCCTGGAATTCGACGCGAAGGGCGATGTGCGCAAGAGCAAGAGCAAAATGGCAGCCAAGGACGTCATCATCGACGGCCGCGGCTCCGCCGGCGAAGGCCAGCGCGTCCTCGACGACCGCAAGGTCATGAGTGAGAACGGCGTCATCGTCGTCCTCTTCAAGTGCTACAACGAGAGCAAGCGTCTCGTCGCAGATCCTGACGTCATCTCGCGCGGACTCATCTACGGGTCCGAGCAGGCGACGATCTCCCGCGAAATCGTCCAGACCGCCCGCAAGGCGTACGAGGATGAATTGAACCGCGGCGAGAAGGAACGCAAAGCGCTCAAGCGGGCCGTCACCGGCGCACTCTACCGGTACTTCGATCGCAAATTGGATCGGGAACCGATGGTGGTGCCGCTGATGATGGAGGTGTAAAGCGTGTCACCCTGAGCGTAGTCGAAGGGTGACAGTATGAAAAAGGAGCCCGTCATCCCGAGCTTGCCGAGGGATGAGGCGCAAGTGGTCATGGCTCGGCAAGCTCGCCATGACGAAAGCCCCCATGGTACAAGTGTCATGGTTCGACTACGCTCACCATGACACGTTTGCCATGAAATACCGCGCCCTCCTCTTCGACCTCGACGGCACGCTCGTCAATAGCATCGACCTCTACGGCGAGGCCGTGATCGAAGCGTTTCGGAGTATCGGGATCGCTGTCGGGAAAGAGCACTTCCGTGAATGGTACGGCCGGGCAATGCATTTCCGGGATTGGATAGCTGAATTCGGCTACACCGAGGACGATGTGCCGTTGCTCCGTCGCTCCAGAGACGAGCATTACATCGCATTGCTGAAGGAAAAGGTCACATGGTGCAAAGGCGCGGAAGAGGCGTTGAATTTCTTGTATGGGAAGATCCCTCTCGGTCTCATCACGGGCTCATGGAAATCGTACACGGATGCCATCGACGAGCGTCTCGGGGACAACCGCTACTTCCAAACGATCATCACCAGCGATGACATGGGAAAATTCATGAAGCCGCATCCGCACGGGCTCCTTCTCGCCGCGGACCGGCTCAAGGTGAAGCCGGAAGATTGCCTCTACGTCGGCGACCAGCTCTTCGATGTGGAAGCGGCGCAGGCCGCGGGCATGCCCTGCTGCATCGTGCACGGAAAATTCACGCCGGATGAGGCAATCCAAAAGGCGGATATCGTCGTGAAGAGTATGAGGGAGTTGAAGGCGGTTGCCGAACTATGAACTGTTTCTCGTTAGATCGTTAGCGGGTTAGCTCGTTCCTGTACTACGCAGCGATGTGATGGATCCGCTCGGGATGGGCCTTCAGATCCTCTATGGCAGCGAAGACGCCGAGAACATGATTTGCGACAGCCTCCGTCATGCGCAACGTCACGCCGTCTTGTGCAAGAATCGACACGCCTTGATTCGCATATTTCTGCTCCAGCTCCGCGATCTGTCGGATTTGCTCGGGAGTTGCGGGCTGATCATCGCCGGACACAGGACCATTGGGATTTGGCATGACCCAAGAATAACCGTGAAAGCAGCAAAGACAAGCACGGACAGCCAAAAACGAGCTAACCAGCTAACAACATAACAAGTTAACGAATAACACGAACAACCTTCCCGCGGACAAGCCACCCTTCGTACGGCGTCCATTTGCACTTGCTGTGCAGCTCCTTCCCCCGAATCGTCCACTCCTCATCCGAATCGACGAGGATGCAATCGGCCTTTCTCCCCTCGCTGACCGGATGTTTCTTGAGACCGAAAATTTGATTCGGATTCTCGAAGCAAAGCCGGACGATATCTTCCTTATCCAGATGGATGGGTGGCCGCTTCGTTGCTGGATGAGGCCAACCGCGCGCGGCAACCGTGAGGAGGAGCGGCAGCATGACTTCGACGCCGGGAACGCCGCTCGGCGCCTTCAGCGCCTCGCTGGTCTCCTTTTCCTCCAGTGTGTGCGGCGCGTGATCGGTGGCGATGCAGTCGATCGTGCCATCCTCGATCCCCGCCCAGAGCGCGTCGCGGTGCTCGGCAGTGCGGAGCGGCGGATTCATCTTGGCGAGTGTCCCGAGCGTCGCGTAATCGTCCGTGGTGAGGAAGAGGTGATGCGGCGCGACCTCACACGTGACGGGAAGGCCGGCAGCCTTTGCTTCGCGGACGCACTCCACACCCTGCACTGTGGAAATGTGCGCGATGTGTAATTTCGTTCCATATTTTTTCGCCAGTTCGATGGCCCCTCGCACGGCGACCTCCTCCGATTCGGGAGGACGAACGATGGAATGCGCGGCGATATCGGTCCGCTTGTTCGCCTTATCTGCGGCCGCGTTCAGCCCCGGATTCTCGCAATGGGCTGTGAGCGGAATCCCGAGATCCCCGCAAACGCGAAAAGCTTCTGCGACGGTTTCCGGGCTCGCTTTCAAGTCGCCAGTCGAGTGGTCGAGGAAGAGCTTCGCGCCGACGAGATGCTTGCGAAGATCTTCGTCCTCCCACACTTTCCCCAGATCTTCGATATGCGCCATCTCCGCGACGCCGAAGAAGAACCGGATATCGCAGTCCTTGATCCGCTTGGCCAGTTTAATCTTCTCCTTGAGAGCGCCGATCGTGACTGTCGGCGGAACAGCGTTGGGCATGTCGCAGACAGTCGTCACGCCACCATGAAGAGCGGCGCGCGTTTCCGTCTCCATATCTCCCTTGTGCGTGAGCCCCGGTTCCCTCAAATGCACGTGGCAGTCGATGAGCCCGGGCAGGAGCAACCAGCCTGCCGCTTCGATCACACCGGCAGGATCATCCGGGGCCGAAGGCGAGGAGAACATCGTGGAATCGTGCGACTCCAGCCGGGCAATTGTTCCGTTCTCGACGAGGACATCCACCTTCTCCGTCGTCATCGGATGGACGAGTGTTGCGTCGCGGATGAGAAGGGGTTTCATCGTCGATATCATGCACCCAATAACATTTCCAACAATGCCATCCGCACGAGCACGCCGTTGCGGGCCTGACGGAAGTAGGCGGCATTCGGGAGCGGGTCCACATCCAGTGCGATCTCACCGACGCGGGGGAGGGGATGCATCACCGTCGCCTTCTTTCCCTTAAGGTGCGAAGCGTTGAGCACGTAGACGTGCTTCAGGCGCTCATACTCGGAGGAATCCGCGAAGCGCTCCTTCTGGATGCGCGTCATGTAGACGACATCCGCATCGAACGCAGCAGCGAAGTCCGTCGTCTCCTGGAAGGGCAGTTCGTGCTCCTTGAGGAAACTCGTCACCTTCTCCGGAACAGGGAGCTCCTTCGGAGAGACATATGTGAATTGCAGATTTTTGTAGAGGCCGAGGAGGAACGTGAGGGAGTGGACGGTGCGCCCGTACTTGAGGTCACCGACCATCGCGATCTTGAGCCCGTCGATCGTGCCACGTTCCCGCAGGATCGTGAGGAGATCGAGGAGTGCCTGTGTCGGGTGCTGGCCCGGACCGTCACCCGCGTTGATGAAAGGAACCTTACTCACCGCAGCCGCCCGATCGGCGCTTCCCTGTTCCGGATGGCGCATCGCGATGATGTCCGCGTACTGATTGACCATCGTGATCGTGTCCTCGATCGTCTCACCCTTGTAGAGCGAGCTGAACTGGAACCCGTCCGCCGTGATCACCTGACCCCCGAGCCGCAGCATGGCCGTCTCGAAGCTGAGACGCGTGCGGGTGGAAGGCTCGTAGAAGAGCGCTGCGAGGATCTTCCCCTTCAGCCGCTCATCCTGCTTCTTGCTCGCGAGAACTTTGTCCATCTCCTGCGCCCGCGCCAAAATGGCATCCGCGTCGGCTCTCGTGAGCTGCTTTGTGGACGTGAGGTGTCGGATACTCAGCGGCATGTTGTTGGGAGGATCTTAGCGCAGGCGGCGGGAAATCCCAAGCTTCACATTCTGAAAAACACACGTGGAATCCGCCCGTGGGATTTGGATCCTCGGTGCTTGAGGTTTTGTTTATCTGAAGCCAAAAGAAATGGGGGGCGACCTATGAAATTGACTTCAGAAAAGAATCCCTTACTATCCCCGCCTCCTTGTTGGCGATGAAAGGTAGCTGACAAGGACATATCCCTCCTGCATGGAAGAATCGAAACAGGAGCCTGTGCTGACTGCCGTTCGGATTTCTATCGTCTCTCCAAAACACGAACGGTACCCACGGCGGCTCATCATGAGCATCGAGGATCCCCGGCAGGAGGGTCCTTTTGTTGTGTACCTTCCTGTCCTCCCTGCCCTTCCTGCCTTTCCTTACCTTCCTGCCCTCCTTCCTCTACCATCCTCGCCGTGACCGAATTCGCACCTGAGACTCCGGCCGTGCACGTGCGGGGAAGCGTGAAGAAGATCGCGGCGTCCACGCTGTGGCAGATCGCGAGCCAGCTCACGATGGCCGCGATGTCCATCGTCACCATCAAGTGTGTGGCGATCGGACTCAGCAAGGAGCTGGCGGGGGACTACAACACTTCTTACGGTTTCCTGCAGCTCTTCGGGATTCTCGCGGACTTCGGCCTCTACGCCATCGCGGTGCGGGAGATAAGCAAGGCCAAGGACAGGAGCCGCACGATGAGTGTGTTCTTCCTGCTGCGTCTTGTGACAGTCATCGTTGCTCTTTCCGCTGCACTCGCCATCGCATGGGCGACGCCCCACTGGCGTGGCACACCGCTGCCGCTGGCCATCAGCATCGCGGCGCTCGTTCCTCTCTTCACGCTGCTCGGCGGGATTCTGCGTTCCGCGTTCCAGGTGAACTATCGGATGCAGTTCGTCTTCGTGGCGGAGGTGGCGCAGCGCGTCCTCACCTTCTCGCTCATCGGCCTCTTCATCCTCCTGGGCGTGCGGGGAACATCGGATCCGCGCATCCTCTTCGCATTCCTCCTCATCGGCGGTGCCGGCGCGCTCGTCTACCTCACCCTCTCGGTCATTCTCAGCCACCGTCTCATTCCGCTCCGCATGCACTGGGATCCGTCCCTCATGCGCCGCATTGCGCGGGAAGCCGCCCCTTTCGGGCTGGCGTACCTTTGCATCGCCCTCTACCGCCAGTTCGATATCACGCTCATCGCGCAGCTTCGCCCGCAGGACTTTGAGCTGCAGAACGCGTACTACGGTTTCGTGCAGCGGATGATGGATATGGCCTACATTCTGCCGACGTTTCTCCTCAATTCCACGCTCCCCATCCTGAGCGAGCGCGCCGCGAGGGGCGGAGAGACGCGCCACCTGCTCGGCCGCGTCTTCCTCGCGATCCTGCTCCTCTCTTCAACAATGTTCCTCTTCGCCTCACAGTGGCCCGTGCCGCTCGTGCGCCTCCTCACCACGCAAGCCTACCTCAGCACGAGTGCCGCTCCGGGTTCCGACACGGCGCTCTGGATCCTCTCAGCCTCGATGTTCCTCAACGGCATCGTCCTCTTCTCCTTCTACGTTCTCCTCACTGCCAACCGCTGGAAGTCGCTCCTGCTGACACTCGGAGCGGGTGCCATCCTCTCCCTCGCTAGCAACCTTCTCCTCATTCCCATTCTCGGTTTCGTCGGCGCCGCGATCACGTCCGTGTGTGTCCACGCTTTCCTCGCCATTGCGCTCCTCCCATGGGCCCTCAGCGCGATGCCCATTCGCCTGCCGCGCGTCGCGTGGCTGCAGTGGATCGCCTTCTCTCTCCTCCTGGCCGCCTTCCTGATCTTTGCGAAACCCTTCCTCTCAACGCCGTACCACACCTTCCTCATCGGCGGTCTTTCGGGTGCCTGGATGCTCCTCGTTCTCTGGGTGATCAGGGTGAGAAAAACGTTTTCCATGTGAACCGGACCGTCTTCCACTGAAGGGAAAGCAAATACAGCCTCCGAAAGGGGAATTGCTGAAAAAGCTCCTTTGTGCTAGAATAATGAGAAGTCACAAATACACATGCGCACCTCTCTCCGCACTCTTCTCGTTTCATTCCTGCTCCTGTGGCCTTTGGCCGCAGCCGCCAGGCAGCCATCGCTGATCACCGGCGTCCGGGCGGAGTACTCTAACGGGAATATTCAGGTTTCGTGGGATGCGCCGGCAGAGACGGAAGGGATCGCGCGCTATCGGGTGTACTACAGCCACGCTTCCATTCTCCAGAATGACGGCGCCTTCGACGATTTCGAAACAACGGAAGGAACGGAGACATCATTGACACTCACGTATCTCCCGCCCTTCCCCGCAGCCTACGTCTCCGTCCTAGCGGTGAACGATGCGGGAGAGGAGAGTCCCTCCTTCGGAGCCGAAGCAGTTGTGCAGCTCGACGGTTCCGACAGCCAGGCTGTGAACACGCCATCGCCTTCAGCATCTTCATTCCTCAAGACGACGACCGGAAACGAACAGGCGCCGCGCCTCCTCCTCGCACAGAGCATTTCTGCGACAGGCGTCCTCCTCACGTTCTCAACCTCCGTCACCATCGCACAGGAGACCGCCTCCACATCCTTCAAGATCTTCGAATTGTCCGGTGCGTCTCTCACGGTGAGATCCATCGCATTGCAGGGCGCATTCATCACTCTGGTCACGGACCCGCAAATCGACGGGAGAGCGTACGTCGTCTCTGCCGCCGCGGTCTTCTCCGTCCCGGCTCCGGGAGGAACTCCCATCCCCCTCGACCCGGCATCCAGCACGATCACATTCATCGCCGGGAATGGGATTCTCCCCACCCCTCAGGAAGAACCTGTGACAACCCCGGAACAAACGACCGAGCCGGAACCTGCGATCGAACCTCTGCCGACACAGACTCCTCCGGCGACACTCACGCTCGAAACGCCGCAGGTCATCGGACAGCAGCAGCACGGGAAGACGTTCACGCTTGAAATGTCCTTCGAAGTGAAGGGCGACACATCGACACTCGACTCCCTCGCAGTGATGCAGAGCACGGATGGCGGCCAGACCTTCACGCCCACGCAGGGACTGCCTGCAACGGCCCGCATGATCCGCTTCGAGGATGTCCCCGCCGGAAACTTCGTCATGGCGATCGTGGCGCACACCACCGACGGTCAGATCATCCGTGGGCAGCCTGTCTCCGTCCTCCTCGCCAGCACCACGGGAAGCGGCAAGCCGCTCACAGGCTCCGGACCGACAGCGGCAGCAGCGCTCCTTGCAGCCGGTGCGATTGCCGGGTGGCACAGGGCGCGGGGGCAACGGAAGTGATATGGGTTATGGTCGTAAAGACGCCATGCCATGGCGTCTCTACAATTTGCTATCATAGCCCGCTATGCCGAGCGCCCTGCGCCCCTTCCTCCTCGGCCTCGCCGTCCTCTCCGGCCTCGCCTTCCTCGGATGGCGGGAGCTGACGCTCACCGCGGCACCGGCGCAGATCAGTCTCCTCCCGGCCGGCGGAGGGACGGCGGCATTGATCAGAACGGACGCAGGAAACTATGTCCTCATTGGCGGCGGGAAGAGGACTGACATCTTCGAAGAGACAGGAAAACTCATCCCGTTCTTCCGCCGACACATCGCCCTCCTCGTTCTCACAGATTACCGAAGCATCAACGCCGCAGTCCTGCGTCAGGTGCTCAGACGCTTCTCCGTCGAACGGGTCGTCGTCGGAACAAGCGAGGCAAAAGACGCCGCTGCGATCGTTTCCATCCTGACCGAGGCGAATGTGCCGCTCCTGCAGGGAGTCTCCGGCGACAGGATCGACCTTGGCGGCGGGATATCTCTCTCGCTCCTCGCCACCGGGAAGCGGACGTTGCCGGATGTCATCCTCCGGTCTCCGTCGGTCACCGTTTCTTTCCCCGGAAGATTGCCCCTTCCGGACGGGATCAAATCCTCATCGCTGAAAGCGACGATCGAAGCGGGAAGCAGGACGGTATTCGTTATTGAAGACTCAAAGGCGACGGAGACTGTTCCTGACGTTCATAACCTGGCAAAAGAAGGGGTGTTTGCGACGTCTTTGAAGGCAAAGGAAAGCCACCTACCACCTTCCTAAGAAGCTCCAAAACTAATAAACTACCCTCGATGCACACCCTCCTCCTCGTCGCCGGCCGTTCCCGCCGATTCTGGCCGCTCGCCGAGAAGAGTCTCGTCCCGCTCCTCGGAAAAACTCTCCTCGAACACCAGATCGGAAGGCTCCGCGAAGGCGGTTGCCGGGACATCACGCTCGTGATGGGGGACCACAACGGACACAACATGAAGAAACTCTTCCCGGGTCTCCCGCAGATCCGCCAGAAAGATCTGGAACTTGGGATGCAGGGGGCGCTTCTCTCTGCACTGCCAAAGATCAAAGATCCTGTGATGATTGTAAGCGGCAACGACGTGATCGAGCCTGAGGCATACCGCGCGTTGCGTGAAGCAGCCGCACAGAAAGGTGTCGATGGTGCGATCCTCGCGCGGAAGGTGAAGCGCTACTTCCCTGGCGGGTATCTGACGGTGAGAGGGGGGAAAGCGACCGGCATCGTCGAGAAGCCGGGGGAAGGGAACGAGCCGAGCAAGCTCGTGAATATCGTCGCCCATGTCCACAATGATCCAAAGGCACTCCTCGCAGAATTGAAGAAGTCCGACCATTCCAAGGATGATGGCTACGAGCGAGCGCTGGCAGAACTTTTCAAAACCAAACGCTACGTCGTCGTGCCCTACGAAGGTGCCTGGCAGGCGGTGAAGTATCCGTGGCATCTCCTTCCGCTCCTCGAAATGTTGCTCAGGACCATCGAGAAGCCTTCCATCGCGAAGACTGCGAAGATCCATCCGAGCGCCACGATCGAAGGGAATGTGATCATTGATGAGGGGGCGAAGATCTTCGCGAATGCCTCCGTGATCGGACCAAGCTACATCGGGAAGAACGCCATCATCGGCAACGGGGCCCTCGTGCGTTGGTCCAGCATCGGGGAAAATTGCATCGTCGGCTTCGCAACCGAGGTGAAGGGCTCGCTCCTGACGAAAGACGTTTGGACGCACATGACGTACCTCGGGGATTCGATCGTCGGTGAGAATGTGTCTTTCGGCGGCGGAACGGTCGTTGGGAATCTCCGGCTCGACGAGGGGGAAATCACATCGAAGCATGGCGATACTTTGATCCCTACCGGCCTCACGAAGCTCGGATTGATGGTGGGGCACGACTGTAGGATCGGCATCCGTGTGGGATCGAATCCCGGTGTGAAAATCGGTTCCGGCTCCTTCATCGCGGGCGGCACGTACGTGAAGGAGGATGTCCCGGAAAAGAGCTTCGTCTGTATGAAGGGTGGCGATGCGCACGTGCGCGAAAACAAGATGACCGTGCCTGGCATTGATGAACGAAAGGCCTTTCGTGCGAAAGCAGAGAGGAAATCTTGAAAATCCGGATACAAAAGTTATCCACACTGCCTGTGGATAACGTTGGGAAGAGGAAGGAGTGTTTCGCAAGGAGTTCTCCACGTGAAGTTTCTCGTTCTTGTCTCCCCCAAGCCAATATTCAATGTTTCCCCTCTCCTCCCCATCCCCTTATGATTTCTCCACAAGTTTTCCACATCCTCCCCACAGCCTGTGGACACTGCATTTCAGCTTCTTTCACTCCTTTCCTGTAATCCCTGAGAGTTATCTTCAGCTCTCCACATGTGTTCACAATAACTGTGGAAGAAAGTGAAGATGGTATGATGATGACTAATTCGTTACACTCCCTTTCCTTTCTTCCTATAGTGCCATGAAATTCCTGTGTGAAACTCAAGATCTTCTTTCTGCACTACATCTCGCGAGTCGTGCTATCGGTGGGCAGCAGGCTCTCCCGATTCTCGGAAACATTCTCCTGGAAGCGGAAGGCCGGCGGTGCACCGTGAGCGCAACGGATTTGGAACTATCCATCATCACACATTTTGATGCCAAGATTGAAAATGAAGGATCCATCACCATTCCTTCGAAAGCGATCTTAAACTTCGCCCAGTACAACAATGACCCTGAGGTCTTACTGGAGACGAGTGAAGGAACACAACTAAAGTGCACGTCGAAACATGCAAAAACTGTTATTGCAGGAGAAGCGGCGAGTGAATACCCAACTATTGCGGCAGTAGATCGCCAAACATCATTCACGCTTGAGGCGGAGCCGCTGCTTGCTGCGTTGCATCTGGTGACATTTGCATCTGCAAGGACCACGCTCAGGCCGGTTCTTTCGGGTGTGTATTTCCAGAAAGAGAAAGGAAAACTCACTCTCGTCGCAACCGACAGTTACCGGCTCTCGGAGTACACCATCGAGACGAAGGGGGACAGTAGCGAGGTGAGTTGCATCATCCCGGCCAAAATCCTGGATGAACTCCGGACAATTCTCAGTTCCGCCCTGCGCAATCCGGAGGACCGGAAGGGGAAGGACGCCAAGGAGGAAGAGAAGGAATCCAAGAAGGCCAAGGGAATGGAAATCACCATCCATATGAGTAAGCAGCAAATCGAGATCCATGCCGGCAACGTGCGCCTCCTCTCGCGCCTCATTGACGGGAAGTTCCCGGACTACAAGCAGATCCTCCCGAAGGAGACGAAGACTTCCGCCCGATTCGATACGCGAGAGACCCTGACCGCGGTGAAGCGCCTGCACTACTTCGCAAAGGAAATGAATAACAACCTGACGTTTCATGTAGGCAAAGGCGCGGCACGCATCACGACGCCCCAGACGCAGGTGGGGAAGGATGAGGCGGAACTTTCCGCGGAAGTAACGGGTGGCGAGAATAAAATCGCGCTCTCTTCGAGCTACCTCCTCGATTTTCTCTCCCACATCGAGAGCGAAGGGCTCCTCATGAAAGTGACTGACAGCCTGCATCCAGCCGTGTTCACACTGCCGGACAATTCACGGTTCCTGCACCTGATCATGCCGCTTCGTATGCAGGAGGAGTAAGGCGTGGGTGGGAAACCTACGGTTTCCCCCTCCACGGACTCCCCCTTTCCCTCAGTGGTGTCGCTCCAGCGCGGGAACCCGCGAGACCCGCGCTTCGCGACAATTGTCTGTTTCTGTTCATGATCTGCGTCCATTGGATGAAATTACCGACACACAAATCTGATGACGTTTCTCCTGGAGCTGTTGACGCTCCGCCACATTCCTCCTATAATTCCCTCAGCATCGCGGAAAAGAAGCAGACGCACTTTTTCTGTCTCCTCCACATTTTTGTGTGAGAGGGGGCAATCATCTTGGTAAGAAATCGTATGAAACCATCTCTCCTTCTCGGAACGAAAACACATCAGGAGCTTTCCGAGCTTCTGCAGGCGAAGCATCGATTGGTTATTTCGGGTGCGAGCAATGAAACGGCAAAGGCGCTGCTCCTCGCTCACCTTCTGTCCTTTCGTCCGATGACGGGTCTCCTCGTGACGCCGCATGATTCAAGTGCGGAAGGGATCGAGCACTGGTTGAAATTTTTCGGGCAGCCCGCGCATTTCCTTCTGCCCATTCTCGATCTGGAGGGGCGGGTGATGCCCGAGCGGCTGCAGATGTTCCTCGCGCTGATGCAATCTGAGAGTGAAGGAGTCTTCCTCGCCGAACGTTCCACATGGGACATTGCATTCCCGTCATTCAAGGAGCTCTCGAAGCGGAAAGTGACACTGAAAGAAGGGGAAGAGGCGCCCTTCACCCAGTTCGTGGAGGCACTCCTGGAGCGCGGGTATTCCCATGGCGAGGATCTGTACCTGTTTCCCGGGGAATACCGTCGCATCGGTGACACGCTGGATATCTACCCCATTCAGGCGCAGCATCCCTATCGCGTCGCATTCGATTTCGATCGTGTGCAGAAGATCTACGCCGTGGACAAGGATGACCTCTCGAAGACGGAGCCTGCGGGCAAGACGCTGGATATCTTCCCCGCCCTCTTCCAGCGGACGGAGCCGCTCATGGAGCAATTTTCGGGGAAGGGAAGGCTCCTCATTCTGGATGATCAGGATGATCTCGAGGCGCCGAAGGGGACGGACACGTTGTCATTTACCGCGTTCCCGGAAACTGCGGAGTACCACGCGCATTTGCGATACCTCTCGGTGCTCAAGTTCTACACGCTCACAGATTTCCTGAATGACATCCGCGACAAACTGACGCAGGAATGGTCCCTCGTCATCGTCACGAAGCGTGCGGAAGAGCTCCAGGGCATCCTCCAGGAAGAGAGGATCTCCGTGTCCATGGGTGAGCGACGCGAGGGCGCCGTGACGCTCATTTCCGCCGAGGAGAGCGATCTTCTCCCCCATTCGCTCCAGAACCCGGATCTGAAGTGCGCGCTCCTCACGGACCGGGAAATATTTACACTGAAGAAAGCCGGCAAACAGCGGAGTGTCGCGAAACTTGCACTGGATTTCATCACGTCGCTCCAGCCGGGCGACTACGTGGTGCACATGGATCACGGCATCGGCCACTTCGAGGGAATGACGCAGAAGACGATCGACGACGTCACGCGGGAGTACCTGGAAATCAGCTACGCCGGCGGCGACAAGCTCTTCATCCCGGTCGATCAGGCGGACAAGCTCAGCAAATTCGTGCATGAGGAGGGAGAAGAGCCGGTACTGACACGCCTGGGGACGGTGGAGTGGAAGCGCATTACGGAGAAGATGCGTGCGGAGACCAAGGAAATCGCGAAGGAGCTGCTCAATCTCTATGCCAAGCGTGCTCGCAGCAAAGGCCACTCCTTCGGTGAGGATACTGAGCAGCAACATACGTTCGAAGAACGCTTCCCTTACGAGGAGACGCCCGGACAACGTGCGGCCATCGCGGATATCAAGAAGGACATGGAGAGTGAACATCCCATGGACCGGCTCGTCTGCGGGGATGTCGGCTTCGGCAAGACAGAGGTGGCCATGCGCGCCGCGTTCAAATCCGTGGCCGGAGGCAAGCAGGTGGCCATCATGGCGCCCATCACCATCCTTGCGGACCAGCACTTCCACACGTTCACCGAACGCATGGGCGGCCTCGCGGCCCGGCCGGGGGGCAAGCCTGTACGCGTGGAGATGCTCAGCCGCTTCCGGAGTCCTTCGGAACAATCCGCCATCATTGAGAAGCTTCGGAAGGGAGATATCGACATTATTATCGGGACGCACCGGCTGCTGCAGGATGACGTGAAGTTCCTCAACCTGGGACTCGTGATCATCGACGAGGAGCAGCGTTTCGGCGTGAAGCAGAAGGAGAAATTCAAGGAGCTGCGCGCGTCGGTCGACATCCTGACACTCACTGCCACGCCCATTCCCCGCACGCTCAATCTCGGTCTCCACAAGCTCCGCGACATCACGACGATCACGACGCCGCCTCCCGGCCGTCTCCCCATCATCACCGAGGTGCGCAAGTACTCCGATCAGCTGGTGCGCGAGGCAATCGTGCAAGAGATCAAACGGAAGGGGCAGGTGTTCGTCCTGCACAACAGGGTGGAGACGATTGACGCCTTCTGCGACAAGCTCAAGCGGCTCGTGCCGGAGGCGGCATTCGTTGTCGGCCACGGCCAGCTCTCACCGGACCAGCTCGAGGAGCGCATTCTGACGTTCAAGGAGGGGCGTGCGGACGTCCTCGTCTCCTCCACCATCATCGAGAACGGGATCGACCTGCCGCGTGCCAACACGCTCATCGTGAATGAAGCGGAGCGATTCGGCTTATCCCAGCTCTACCAGCTGCGCGGACGCGTCGGCCGCAGCAAGCTGCAGGCGTACGCGTACTTCCTCTACCACACGCAGAAGCTCAAGGACGATGCCAAGAAACGCCTCAAGGCCATCGTCGAGGCGTGTGAACTCGGGAGCGGCTTCCAGGTGGCCATGCGGGATCTGGAGATCCGCGGCGCGGGCGAGATCCTGGGCGCCAGCCAGTCAGGCACCATGCAGACCGTAGGCGTGAGCCACTATCTCCGGATGCTCAAGCATGCTGTGGACGACCTCCGCAGCGGCGTGAAGGAGACTGAGGTGGAAGAGGAGGTAGAGATCACCGTGCCCGTCCAGGCCTTCATCCCGTCCTTCTACATCACCGATGAGCAGGAGAAGATCTCCGTGTACCAGAAGCTTGCCGGGAGCGAGGAGGAGGCCATTCTGAAGGAATTTGAGGCTGACCTGAAGGAAGAGTACGGCGAACCGCCCGAGCAGGTGCAAAATCTCTTCCGGGTCCTGCGCCTGAAGATGGCGTGCCGTACGGGTGGAGTGATCCGCGTCAAAGTTGAAGACGTGTCGAAGGATGAGCGCGATGTCGTTCTCACGCTCAGCCCGCGCGTGACGGCGAAGGAAATCATGCAGCTCCTGCGTGTGAATCCTCAATGGAAGATCAGCGGGGCGACACTCCGCATCAATGAAAACCTCCTCACCAACAGGGCGAAAGGGAAACACTGGATCGAGGAACTGACGAACGAGGTGGGGACATTGAAGAAAGAGAAGAAGCCAAAGAGAGTGGCAGAGGAAAAGGAGGAAATCTCAGCTGATTAATTCCCCTCTCCCCGCCCCTCTCCCGAAGGGAGAGGGAGTTTTGTCCTTGTTGGAAAGAAAAAAACATAACAGCAAACATTCCCTCCCCCAGCGGGGGAGGGCTAGGGAGAGGGCGAAGCAAACACCAGTTCATTCTCTCATCAATCACCCGGTATAACTCCAAGCCGCTCCCCAATTGTCTCCAGAACATTCTTCGTTGATTCCAGTGTCTCGTCGTTTCCGAAGCGCAGGATCGAGAATCCCTTCTTCCTGAGAAAGGCTTCCCTTCGTCTGTCGCGGCGTTTCGCCTCTTCGCTATCATGTGACGATCCATCGATTTCGATGACGAGAAATCTTTCCGGGCAGAGGAAATCCACAATGAAAGGACCCAGAGGAACCTGTCTCCGGAATTTGATTTGATGAAATCGCTTCGCACGCAACTCTTCCCACAGCACTCTCTCGCCGAGCGTCTGCTGGCGTCGCAGAGATTTGGCTCTTCCGATTGTCTTTTTCGGGGTGGCAATCCTATTGCTGAGCATAGAACTCATATTGTAATGGACTGGCATTGGGGATGGAGTAGTGAACCCATGGAAAAGTAGGGGAGTTCCATGAATGCGCAGAACGTATTTTATGGCTTATATACAAGCAAAAACGATTCCATACCCTTGAATCACTTTGCTTGGCCATCCCACGGCTCAGGATGGAGCCCTATCGTGCTCGCATGCGTCGATTCGTCATCCTTCTTCTCCCGTTGTTCCTCGTCGCTTGCGCGTCGCGGGTCACCGCACATGTTGTGAATGTGGTGGATGGAGACACCATTGATGTTCGCATGCCGGGGGGCAGCCGCGAGCGAGTTCGGATCGTGGGCATCGATACACCGGAAACGAAGGATCCGCGGAAGCCTGTTCAGTGTTTTGGGAAGGAGGCGAGCGACAGGATGAAGGAGATCCTGCTCGGCAACGATGTCGTTCTCGAGAAGAAGCCTGACGAAAACAAGGACAAGTACGGGCGCCTCCTGCGGTACGTTTCTCTGAACGGGGAAGACGTCGGTGCCAGCCTGATCCGTGACGGCTACGCCTTCAGCTACAAGGTATTCCCGCATCCGCGTCTGGAGCTGTACAACGCGCTGGAGCGAAAGGCGGAGGAGGAAGAGGCAGGGCTATGGGGAGGAGATTGTCAGTATTCAGGAGACTAAACGGATGCTTGTTCGGGGAGAGGATCGAGTGTGATGAGATCCTGCTCCTGGGGCTCTGGTGTCCCATTCCTCCGGAATGTTCCGATGTACCGTTCGCCCTGGATGCGGACGATTGCTCTCAGTGTGAGGCTCGCAGCCGATTCTCCTGGCTTTTCTTCGTGTGGGAATTGAAGGATTTCCATGATGGGGAGGAAGGAGGAAATAAAAAAAAGACCCTCTTGCGGGAGAGGGCTGAGAAGCTGCATGCACGCAACTCACCCTCTCTGTCCGGAGGAACAGGACCAGGAAGAGGAGCTCATGCGGGCGGCAATCGGATGCACGGGGGGACCGTACGCGTCATGAAGTGTCCCTGCAAGGAACATTCCTTCCTTCCATCAGTTATGCGCAGCCACTAAGGGAGAAATCAGCTCAATGGCGTTGTTCATTGACGGGAGGAGCGTAGGTGGCAAGGATACCTGCGTGAACACAGGAGTTCCGTCCACTGGTGCCGAGAGGACGCCATGGGCCGATGTGGCCAATCATGTCGAAGAAGGGTTGGGCATGCGGGAAGCGCCAGAAGCGCTACAGCAGCAATTGTTGGGTCGTGTGAAGATCGCAGCTGATATCTTCCGTACACGGCAAGAATGCATGGAATTCATCGGCATCAGTTCCTGCGTGTGCGCCGGGCAGTCGTTGGCGGAGGCGGGGGACCCCGAGAGGCGCGAGCGGCTCTTTGAGGAAATCAAAACTCTCCACCCTACTCTGACCAGACACAATCCGGGGACGGTGGCTTCCGTGGTCGGGCTGCGGTATCTCATGGAGCAACTTCCGTCCGGGGACGTGGAAGCGCTCAGACAGGAGTTCGGCGACATGAACTGGCTCCTCTCAAGAGATTGTGTGGAGCAAATGAAAATTACCTGACTGTGAAGCTCGCCCGAATCACGGCCGTGATCTGCTTCTTCACCGAAGCCGTGTCGATCATCCCGTAGTCGGAAACCTCCGTGGAGTTGGGTGCCGTGATCTGGAAGACGCCCATGCTCGCGGAGCGGAGTCCTCCGAGCGAGGCGCCCGCGCTCTCCGCGATGCCCGCCGCGCGGTTCTTCGCATCCTCCGTCGCAGCCGAGAGCATCGCGATCTTCAGCTCCGGCAGTTTGCTGTAGAAGTACTCAAGCGATGCCGTGGAGATCAGCGCTCCACCGCTGATGAGCGAGGACGCGTCCTGCGCCACCCTGGTGATCTTTGCGATGTCCTGTGACTCCACCGTCACTTCCTGTCTGAACGTGTACGCCACGGGTCCTTCTGAGCCTTTCTCCGCGTACCCATAGTTCATCACAGATTCGATCCCCACGGGAGCAATAGTAATGCCGCTCGCGACGCCGTTCTTGTTCAGGAAGGATTGCAGTGCCTGCAGGTCACTCTTGAGCAACTTGTAGCCATCACCCATCGTGTCCTTGGGGGCCGTGCGCGTGAGGGTGATGCGCCACTTCACGACATCTGAATCGATGATGCGCTGCGCGGAGCCGGTGACATCGATGCTATTTCCTGCCTTCGCCTTCACGATGTAGCGTCCGGCGACGAGTGCCGTGAGAATCATGCAGATACCAATGACGAGGGCAGGGACGAGGAGGAGTGGGCGTTTCTCGTGTTCGAATTCCATAGGTGAGGTGGGGGACCCGCCCACTCTACCCAAGCCGAGCGTGCGGCTCCATTGCGGGATCCCGGGGATTGTGCGGTGAATGTGGAGGAGTTACTCTCTTCCCCTTTCATGGCAATGCAAGCACCTTCCGTCGGCACATCCTTCCTCCGTTCATGGGAGCGAATTCCACTTATTCAGAAGGGGCTCCGCGTCGTCGGGAGCGTTCTGTCCGCGAAAAGTATTTCCCTCAGTCGCGTCCCGCTCTCCGCCGCCGCAGTGATTCTTGATCAGATGTCCCATACAGCGGGCGCCGTCACGTATGCCGTGTCGTGCACTACGGATGCGCTCGATGGGGCGGTGGCGCGTGCCACAAACACCGTGTCGAAGTCCGGCATGCTCTACGACACGCTCTGCGACAAGCTGGGCAATCTCATTCCACTCACGTATCAAATTGCGCTCAAGATTCAGCTTCTCCTCTCGCAACCTGACACGACGGGCGCCGCAGGCGTCTTCATCGCGGGAGCGGCGTCGAGCATGGCGTGTAATGTTGTTTCGCAGGCCCAGCGGGGAGCGCCCCGTGAGCAATTCAGAACTCTCACAGAAGGAGAAGATCCTTCTGATGGCGCCGAACATATGCCTCAAGGTGAGAATGTTCGGAAAATACAGGCGAATATCTGGGGCAAGAGCAAGCAGATCATTGAGTGCCTCTCACTTCTCGCCGTCATGGGGAAGCCGGACAATCCTGTTGTCATGACGACCGCAGGAATAGGACTCTTCCTCTCGTCCCTGCTGACACTCAAGGGAACATGTGAGAGGGCCCGCGTGGCAGAGGGCCATTGAAATACCCGCTACGTCGTGGCATCCGTCATCGGCTGCACACAGCATGGAACGAAGCCGGATGGTAGCCAGGGTATTTCGATTTATTACACGCTAGTTTTTGTCTTGCCGAGGCCACGAATCTTCTCTTTTTATAAAGAAAGATGGAGGATACCAACAACAAGAGTTGAAGCGCTTGTTTCTCGTATTTAGCCTCTTGGTTTCGCAAGTAAAGCTGCAAGTTCTTCCAGCAGCCGTTGCGCCAGCACGGGGTCTGTAGGTCGGTCACCTCTGACTCTACAGGAAGTCGCACCCCATTTTGGCTTGGGGTGTTCCAATTCCGGATGGCCAACTAGTCCATCAATTACTCCAGCTCCCTCAAAATGAAGATTAGGGGCTGCCTCAAGAATAGAATCAACCTGATTCTTATGCAGTCGATTCACAGAGAAGACATTGGCAATGAATTCTCTCGCTCCGCTCTGGGCATCCCGGATGCTACTGAACACAGCAAATTTGGCACCATATTTATCAAGGGATTCCATGACACCCTCCTCATCGGGCGTTCCAAATGATTGAAAATCCATAGCACGATATTATATCGCCTATCTGTATTCTGTCTATGGTGCCCAGGAGAGGAGTCGAACCTCTAAGGGATTGCTCCCACCGGCTCCTAAGGCCGGCGCGTCTGCCATTCCGCCACCTGGGCAAGGCAAACGGATGATACATCAAGGGAAGGAAGAGTGCGGGCTACGGTCCTGAGCGCAGTCGAAGGGCCGCCACCTGGGCACATCCCAAGTGTATCGCGTTGGTGAGGGACTGCCCACCCTTACGATACGTGATGGTATTCCTTGTTGATCATCTGCTTCTCCGTCGCAAGATCTATGTCGATCTTCTGGCGCTTCTCGATGAGCGTCCGTTCGATGTCTGACTTCTTCTTCTGCGTGTCGGTTTCTTCCTTGCGCCTATGGAGTGCGTAATCTGCGGCCAATTTCGCCTGCGCCTCCGAGCGCTTGCGGTCGATTTCTGCTGTCTTCTTCTGCATTTCCCGTTCGATGATTTGTTTCCCGGCCGCATACCCCGCGGAAGGCAACTGCTCGATACGCTGAAGACGGCTGCGCCTCTCCATGTCTATTTTGAGTTTCTCCACCTCGCCTTTCTTGTGCAGATCATCCCGGGCGTCCTCGAATTCTGATTTCATCTTGTCGAGTTTCAGCCCGAGGTCACTGTCCGTCTTGCTTTTCTCCCGGTCCGCTGCTGTTCCGAGGCGATACTTCTCCTCTCGTGCGCGGACGTCGGCTTGTTCCAGTTTCATCTTCCTCTCCTGCTCTCTCTCCATTGCGAGCCGCTCGCGCAGCGCCTTCTCCCGTGTGAGCTCATGGAGCTGGTCCATGCCTTCCTTCTGCTTCGCGGCCTCGGCATTTGCTTTCTCTTTCTTCTCCTTCTCCAGACGCGCCTCCTCGACTTTTCGCAGCTTCTCCTCCTCAGCTTCCTGGATCTTGCGTTGCCGCTCCTTCCGCCATGCCTTCTTCTCCGCGCTCTCGCGGGCGCTCGCAGCGAGGCTCGCCTCCGTCGCCTCTTCCCCATGCTTCTCAAATTCCTCCTTTTCCGTATGTCGTTGCGCGCTCTTCTCCTTCCGTTTTGCCTCATCCTCCGCAACCTGCTTCAGGCTCTCCTGCTGAAACTTGAGCAGCTGCTCCTTCGCTTTTTCCTCGGGCGTCAGCTTCTGACCGAGTTTGCGCGGGGGGATGAATGATGGAGGTTGAGCGTCAGCCATAATGCGTATTACGTATTCAGTATCTCGTATTTCGTATTTTCAGAATAGGGTCTGTGGATACGTAATACGTTATACGCAATACGAGATACGTCGCCTCACTTCATGATTTTGACCCCGAGCTCCTTCAGCTGCTTCTCCGGGATTTCCGACGGAGCGCCAAGGAGGAGATCTTTGCCTTTCTGATCCTTGGGGAAGGCGATGACTTCGCGGATGTTCGGCTCGCCGGCGTAGAGCATGGCCATGCGGTCCAACCCCCAGGCGATGCCGCCGTGGGGCGGGGCGCCGTATTCGAAGGCACGGAGCATATGTCCGAACCGGCGTTCCGCGTCCGCATCGCTGATCTTCAGGATGTCGAAGATGCGCTTCTGGAGGCCGCGCTCATGGATACGAACGGAGCCTCCCCCGATCTCGTAGCCGTTGAGGACGATGTCGTAGGCCTCGGCCTTGACCTTCAGCGGCTCCTTCTCCATCAGAGGCAGATCGCGGTCTTTGGGTCGGGTGAACGGGTGGTGCATCGCCTGCAGCTCACCTGTTTCTTTCTCAATCTCGAACATCGGGAAGTCTGTGATCCAGGCGAAGGCGAAGACCGTGGGATCCGCGAGCTTCCGCCTCTTCGCGATCTCACTCCGCACGGCCCCAAGGCTGAGACAGGCCGTTTCAAATTTGTCCGCGGTGAAGAACACGATGTCGCCGTCCGATGCCCCCGCTTTCTCCATGATCTTCAACGTGATCTCCTTGCCCAATTTTTCCACAGGAACGCCCTCATATCCTCCCTTTGCCGCCTTGATCCACGCGAGCCCCTTGGCGCCGTAGACCTTGGCGACCTCCGTGAGGTCGTCGATTTCTTTCCGTGAGAACGTCGCGCCCTCCGGTACGCGCAACGCCTTCACCACGCCGCCCGCTTTCACCGTGTTGGCGAAGACGCCGAAGCCGCTGTCCTTCGAGAGGTCGGTGACGTCCGTGAATTTCAATTCGTAGCGAAGGTCGGGCTTGTCGGAGCCGTAGGTTCCCATTGCCTCTTCCCAGCTCATGCGCGGGAAGGGCGTCTTCGCGATCTTCACGTCCGGACGAACTTCCTTCGTGATCGCGATGAGCGCCTCCTCGTTGATCTGCATCACGTCCTCAGCGGTGACGAAGGACATCTCCAGGTCCATCTGGGTGAATTCCGGCTGCCGATCACCGCGCAAGTCCTCATCCCGGAAGCAGCGTGCGATCTGCATGTAGCGGTCGAGGCCACCGACCATCGAGAGTTGTTTCAGCTGCTGCGGGGACTGCGGCAGGACGTAGAAGAGACCGTGATAGACGCGGCTCGGGACTACGTACTCGCGCGCGCCCTCGGGCGTGCCCTTGATGAGGATCGGCGTCTCGATCTCGATGAAGTCGCGGTCGTAGAAGAAGCGGCGGGTCGCTTGCAGGAGCGTGTGGCGCAGCACCAGATTGTCCTTCAGCTTGATGCGCCGCATGTCGAGGTAGCGGTACTGCAGGCGCAGTTCCTCATTGATCTCCGTTTCCTGATCGATCTCGAATGGCGGCGTCTTCGCTTCGTTGAGGACGGAGACGTTTGCAACCAGTATTTCAATGTCTCCCGTCGGGTTGTCCTTCCGCGCCGCGCCTTCTTTGCGCTTGGAGACTGTCCCCTCAATCTTCAGCACCCATTCCGGGCGCACTTTCTCGGCGGCCGCGAACGCTTCCTTGTCCTCCGGTCCGGTCACAACCTGCGTGATGCCGTAACGATCGCGCAGGTCCAGGAAGATCAGCCCGCCATGATCGCGGCGGCGATGGACCCAGCCGCAGAGTGTGACCTTCTCCCCTTCATTCTTGAGGCGGAGTTCGCCGCAGGTGTGTGTACGTAACATAGGCGCAGAGTATACGGAAAAAGGATGCTTTTGGCGAATGGAAGCGTATGAGAGATTTCTCCCGCTTTTTGGTTATTCGATACTGGTCGTGTTCATTTCGGGGGTGTCTGTTGGGGTAGATTTTGTTGCTGTGGATCCATGGGATTCGTGAACCATGCTATGAAATTTTGGATGCTTTCTGTCTGATCCGGATGCACCAACGGGAGAAAAAGACGGAGGAAAATGAGTGCAGCTATTCCTCTATTGCTATTCGGCGGATCAATGTGCCAATCCCAGGAATTTTTAAGATTCTGAGCGACTGTTAATACATACACACCTACAGCCGATCGAATCGCCGGTTCATCCAATTGGAATGCATTTTTTGTCATGTTCATGACGAGCAGGCACTTGAGTGCTTCCTGTAGTCCATTATGGGTAATGCCGAGAATGGCAGCCGTGCGATGATATCTCTGCAAGATGCTGTGATTCTCAGGGCAGAGCGCTCTCGCCAAATCAGCCTGGAATGCACAGATTCTTTCCTGAACGATATTTTTCTCCGGTTGTGCAGACAGCTTTTCTGCCGTCTGTTTCAGAAGAGAAATCGGTGCGGTGAGTCGCTGCAATTCATCCCATTGAGGGAAAGGCCGTTCTTCCATATTGAAATGCTAGAATATGCTGAGAAAATGTCAACTGTCTCCAGAAATCACTTAAATAATCTCCCCAATTCCTGCTTAAACTCCTCAACATCTTTGAATTCCCTATGAACGGAAGCGAAGCGGATGTAGGCCACTTCATCGAGTCGCTTGAGTTCTTTCATCACATCCGTGCCGATGGTGCTCGAGGCAACTTCCTTGCGGTTGCCGCCCCACTTTTCCTCCAGCTTTCCGAGGAGACGGCTGATCTGTTCCTGCGTGATCGGGCGCTTCGTGCATGCGATCCAGATGCCGCGCTCGATCTTCGACCGGCTGTAGGGCTCCCGCGTGCCGTCGCGCTTCACGACGATGAGATTGCTGAGTTCCTGCCGCTCAAACGTGGTGAAGCGGTGCGCGCACTTGGGGCATTCCCGCCGCCTGCGCACGGCCTTTCCTTCCTCGCTCAGGCGCGAGTCAATGACGTTCGTATCCTCTGATTTGCAGCGCGGGCAGTGCATTGTCAGCGGAGTAGAGGATGGTGTGCCGGAGTATTTGCATCGGCACGCGTGATGAGTTCCTGGAGACGTCTCGCAGCTTCTGCAATGTCCGTAGCAACAGTAATTCTTTCCGGTGAGGTGAGAGGAATAATTGTGCAGAGTGACCGGAGCGCGGCCTTCGCATTGGAAGCGCAGTGTCCGCGGAAAAGCTGTTCGGCATCAGGAGCGAGAGCCTCCGTCGTGTCATCGATTGTGAGAGCTGTCGCAATGGCCTGTCTGCGGTTGCCCCATTCTCCGGCCAGCATATTGTCGATTGCAGCGTAGAATGCTTCAGGAACAACCGCCCTTGCCCTTCGTAGGAGAACTGTGACCTCCGGGAGTTTTGCCAGTGTGCGACTCGCATAGGCATGCAATCCGAGGGAGACCATCGTGCCGTTCATAGAACCAGGAAGCGTTTCTCTCATGGAGTGATATTATCACAGAAAATCTAATATTTTGCTATCATTCAATGAGTCCTTCCCGGAGACGCTTTCCTTCATTTTCGGTTAGATCGATCACTGTAGATGCCGGCGTTTCCGGAAGCGTTCCCGAGTCGAGGATGAGGTCGGGCCGGAGTCCCGCCCCGTTGAATTGCGCGATGATGTCCTGAGCGGAGTAGGGATTAGGTTGGCTGTGGAGGTTTGCCGAGGTTGTCGAGAGAGGCTTCCCGAATTCCTGAGCGAGACGGGCGGCGAGAGAATTGCTCGAGACACGAATGCCAATTGTGAGCTGGTTTGCTGGAACGCGCTCGTTAGCTCGTTTGCTGGCTTGCCCTGAGGACACCGCGGTAGCGGGGGACGAAGGGTTGTGTGTTGTTTGTTGTTGGGTGAGAAAGAGTTTGCATGGCGCGTCGGAGCGTAGTGGAAGAATCAATGTCAGCGGTCCCGGCAGATACTTCTTGGCCAGCTCCTTCGCGCGATCATTCCACACGGCGTATTTCTTCACCTCCTCAACGGACGGGAAAAGGGTGGAGACGGGCTGGTCAGCGGGCCGTTGTTTGACCGTGAAGAGTTTGGCTACAGCAGCGGGATTCGTGAGGTCGCAGGCGAAGCCGTAACACGTTTCCGTCGCATGGGCGACCACGCCGCCGTTCCGCAGAACATCAAGTGCCTTCCTGACAGCCTCATCTGATTCTTTGAGAAGGCGCATGCGAATGGATAATTGAAAATGGAAAATTGATAATTTCTTCCATCATGATCAATGACTAATCCTGGCGTCAGCATACTTCTGAATGACATCTTCTATCTTCTTCTCCAGGATCGTCGACATGGTAATCGTGAGGGGGAGAGAGACCAGTTGGCCACCGATCTTGAGCTGGACTCTCTCTTTGCCCGGGAACGTCTCGAAGACTTTCTTGAGGTCGAGGAGCATCTGTCGCGGTGCGCGTGGTGGCAAGTCGACGGTATGGATAGAGATGGAAGGATCAGGCTTCTCCCCCGGACTTTCCATTGTGGGTTTTGAGCTATGGGCAGCCTTCTCAGTGCGGTCTTTTGTTTCCTCTCCGCTCCCCTCAAGCCGCTCCAGCGGTTCCTTCGTTTTCATCCCCGCAACGATCCACTTCCCGAGTGGACCAAAATATTCATCACCCGCCGGCTCATTTTCCGTCACCGCCACCTGCTCGCCGGCGATCACATTGCCTTCCTCATCGACGAGCTCCACCGTTTCCTCACTGCTTTCGATCTTCCGCGGGGCGATGCCGGAGCGTGCCTCTTCCTCATCGAAGAATCCCTCCTCCTTCGCGCGCTTAATCATCGTCTGGAGTGAGGCGCGCTTGAGGGCGTCCGCGCGCATCTGGAGGACTCCACCCCGCATATCCACGATGCCGCCGATGACGAGGACAGTATCCGGCTGTTCGAGGAGAGGCGCGGCATCGACGTACGTGCGCGGGAAGAGCGTCACCTCCATCTTTCCCGTCGGGTCCTCCAACGTGAGGATCGCCATCGTCTCGCCCTTCTTCGTCACGATTTTCTTGAGCCCCTCGTTGATGCCCGCGAGCGAAATCTTCTTGCCGGCGTCCTTCTGCGTCAGATTGCCGATGAGCTGCGCCTTCTTGCCGATGTACTTCCGCAGTCCCGCGAGGGGGTGACTTGAGACGTACATGCCGAGTGTTTCCTTCTCCCAGGCGAGCTTCTCCGCGGGCGCGGCTTTCGGTGTTTCCGGGAACGTGATGACGGCAGACTCCGCGGCTTCCGGGAGGGCTCCGAAGAGGTCACCTTGCTCGTGCGATGTATCGCCCGCTGCTTTCGCGTAGTTCGTGATGAGTTCGTAGTGTTCGATGAGAGTGCGCCGGTCGCCGAACGAATCCAACGCACCGCTCTTGGCCAGTGCCTCCACCGTTTTCTTGTTCAGGATCTTGCCCGGCAGGCGTCTCGCGAAATCCTCAATGTTGCGGAAAGGGCCACCCGCTTCCCGGATGTCGATGATCTGCTGCACTGAGCTCTCGCCGATGCCCTTGATGGCAGAGAGCCCGAAGCGGATGGATCCGATGGGGGAGGTCCCATTCACAGCTTTCTTCCCCTGCGGGGGGATCGCGGTGAAGTGGCGCAGGGATTCGTTGATATCCGGCGGGAGGACGGCGATGCCCATTTGCCGGCATTCTTCAATCTCGATCATCACGCGATCGGTTCGCTGTGAGTCACTGGAGAGGAGCGCCGCCATGAACTCCGTCGGGTAGTGAGCCTTGAGGTACGCCGTTTCAAATGCGATGCGGGCGTAGCCTGCGGCATGCGACTTGTTGAATCCGTATCCAGCGAATGGCGTGATGACGTCGTCGAAGATCTCCTCAGCGAGTTTCTTCTTGTACCCCTTCTTGACCGCACCCGAGAGGAACTTTTCCCGCTGTGCCTTGAGCTCCTTCACGATCTTCTTGCCGATGGCGCGGCGCAGGAGATCCGCCTCACCCAATGTGAAACCGGCGAACGCCTGTGCAATCTGCAGCACTTGTTCCTGGTAGACGCCGATGCCATAGGTCGGTTCCAGGATCGGTTTCAGATCGTCGTGCTGGTAGGACACCGCCTCCTGCCCGTGCTTGCGCTTGATGTACTGCGGGATCCATTCCATGGGGCCCGGCCGGTAGAGCGACACCATGGCTGTGATGTCGCCGAACTCCGTCGGCTTGAGCTGGCGAAGATACCGCCGCATTCCCGCGGATTCCAGCTGGAAGACTCCGGTGGTGTCGCCGCGCTGCAGGAGCTCGTACGTGGCATGGTCATTGATGGGAAGCGCAGAGAGCGAGATGACTGTGCCGTGGAGTCGCTCGATGATTTCGAGCGTCGTCTGGATCACGGTGAGGTTCGTGAGACCGAGAAAATCCATCTTCAGGAGTCCGAGAGCCTCGAGGGGTTTCGCGCCGTACTGCGTGATGATGGTGTCCTCGTCCTTCGGCGCGCGCTGGAGAGCGGTGTACGTCGCCGTCGGTTCCTCCGTGATGATGACGCCGCACGCATGGACGGAGACGTGCCGCGTCTTACCCTCCAGCTTCAGCGCGGCATCGATGATCCGGCGGTACGTTTCGTTGCTCTCGTAAATCGCCTTCAATTCCGTGATCTCCATTGCATCCTTCAGCTTCGTCCCCGGGCGGTCCGGGATGAGCTTGGCGAGATTATTCATCTCCAGGAACGGCACACCGTAGGCGCGGCCCACGTCCTTCACGGCGGCACGTGCGGCCAGCGTTCCGAAGGTGCAGATCTGCACGACGTGATCCCGTCCGTACTTGTCGCGTACGTACTCCAGGATTTCGTCGCGGCGCGTGTCCGCGAAGTCGAGATCGATATCGGGCATGGAGATGCGTTCGGGGTTGAGGAACCGCTCGAAGAGAAGGCCGTGAGCCAACGGATCGATGCCGGTGATGCCGAGGCAGTAGCTGACGAGAGATCCCGCCGCCGATCCTCGTCCGGGCCCCACGGTAATGCCACGCCGTCTTGCTTCATTCACGAAGTCCGCGACGATCAGGAAGTATCCGGAGAAGCCGACCTGTTTGATGATTGTCAGTTCGTACGCGAGCCGCTCGCGCTGCTCATTCGTCGGGCTGTGGTAGAGACGGGCAAAACCTTCTTCCGCGAGACGGGTCAACTCGCCCTCTTCCGTCAGCTCTTTCGGCAGGGGAAAGCGGGGAATCCTGTACTTGCCGAAGGTGAAATCGACGGCGCAACGGTCAGCGATTTCTCTCGTGGCGGAAAGAGCCTGCGGCACGTGCGAAAACGCCTTCTCCAATTCCGCGAACGAACGCATGGAGTAGTCACTGTCACGCATGGAAAAGCGGCCGGGATCGGAGACATGTGCGTTCTTCTGGATGCAGAGGAGGATGTCGTGGGCTTCCGCATCCTCCGTCCGGCAGTAGTGGCTGTAGCAGCTGGCGACGAGGGGGACATTCAGTTCTTTCCCCCACCGGATCAGTTGCTGGTTTGCTTCCGCCTGGCCGGGAACGGCGGGCAGATCGATGAGCTCGAAATAGAGATTGTCCTTTCCGAAATATCCGCGATATTCCTCTGTGAGGGCGGCGATCCGCTCCCCGTCTTCCGCGAGTGCGGCTTGCGGCAAGGCGCCGCTGAGTGACCCTGAGAGTGCGATGAGGCCCTTTCCGTACGTTGTGAGGAGCTCCCGGTCCACGCGAGGCTTGTAGTACATGCCCTCGAGTGCGGAGAGTGTCGCCAGTTGCAGCAGGTTTTCGTACCCCTCCTGCGTTTCGGCGAGGAGGGTTAAGGGACTGCGCTTGGTGTCGGTCCCGCTCTCGCGATCCCTTCGCGTGCGCGGAGCGATGTACACATCCATGCCGAGGAGAGGCTTCAGCCCCTGTTTCCGCGCTTCCTGATAGAACTCAATGAGACCGTAGGCATATCCCTTGTCCGCCAGTCCCACCGCTGTCTGGCCGAGTTCCTTCGCCCGTGCGACGATTTCCCCGGGCGAGGGCAACGCCTCGAGGAGGGAGTACATCGAGTGGCAGTGCAAGTGAACGAAATCAGCGGCTTTCACCGGAGCATAGTAAACCATTTCGCTTCCTGCGGTCACTTTTTCGATTTTGGGGGAGTCTAGGGAAGAACCACCGGTGCCTTCGGGAAATCCAGCGTCGTTCCCGCTTTCTGCTGACAGGTCTTCTTGATGTCGGCGAAACGCTTTTCACGGTCTTTCGATGATTCCCCTTCTTTCTCGTCCAACTGCCCTTTGGTGAACGGGAAACATTCATCCGTGGTCGCGATGCGCATCACCCGCTCCAGAGAGGCATTGCATACGCGGCCCATGCAGGAGCGGCGCAGATAGTAGGCAAAGTCAAAGACCAGGGAACGCAGCGTCCCTTTCCCCAACTGAGAAGCCAAACGGGAGATCGACTTAATCGCGCCCTCGAAAGTTGCGAACGAAGCTTTGATGCTGCGCGCTTCCAGTGCGCTCGCCCGCCCGACAGTATTGGCTTGGAGCTGGGCGATACTAAAGAGCTGTGCCTCGGAGGAGAGTGTGGGGTTGAGGAGATCCGTGCCGAATCCCCATCCCTGCTTGTAGGTGCCGTAGGCGGGGGGGCGCATCAATTCCACATTCCACAGCAGGCCGACGAGCGAGAGGATGCGGGCGCCGGGGGGCGGGGTGAACCGGCTCGAAATCCAGGAACGAAGGTCGCTGGGCCAGGTGGTCTGGCATCCATCCTTCTGGTCGGCGTAGGAAATGGCGCGGGAAGAAGGATTACTACTGGGAGCTGAAGAGGAGCTGTAGCCAAGGAAGTCGGCCAGAGCTTTCTGCTCCGCGCCCAATGCTTTCCTGGCCTCATCCCATTGGGTGCCCTTCGGGAAGAGCTCCATTGCCCTCTTCATGAGTTCGGGAGTGCAGCCATATTTCTTCGACGTTGCACTCACATCGAAGTACTTGGTGCTGAAAGGACACAGCGTTTGTTTGGCGAGGAGTTTCCGCAGCGGGGGGTCATCGAAACCGTAGACATTCTTCCACTTCTCGTCCACGTACCCGGCGCGCAACGCCCCCCAGTCGAGTTCCTGCAGACGTTCGACGAGGAAGGTGTAGAGTCCCGCCCCATGCGAGAGGATGAGCTCCGGCTTCTTCTCGTCGCACATTTGGCGCATGAGCGAACGCACATGTTCCATCTCGTTGAGGATGAGGAGGCGATCGACCCACAGGCACGCAGTCGATTCCATCCGCGAGGATTCCGCTTCGTACAAGTACGCGGATACACGCACGTCGGCGACACCGGAATTCGCCTGGTCGTAGCAGGTCATCTGATCCTGTGTTGTCCAGATATCGCTCGGGTTCTGATTCTTGAGCAGCTCCTTGATGTACGTCTGTGCCCGCTGTGCCCGCATGACGACCAGTCGCGTGTAATTTGATACTCCGCCCTGCAATGCGGGGATGGAGATGGGAGTGGAGAAAGCGGGAGGCAGCCCCAGGGAAACCGATGCAGCGTCGAGGGGCACCGCATGGAAGGGGAGGACGAGGAACGATAGGAGGAGGGGAAGGACAAGCATGATCAGCAGGCGGGTTCGGCGGGATTGAGCGGACACATGAGCGTCGGGAATTTGCTGCCGGCAAGTTGCTCCAGCAGGGATTTCGTGGTTCCGAGGGCGCTCGTGAGGGCGGCGGCAACCTGACGCAGGTACGTCCCGTAGAGCGTCATGCTCACATCCATACCCATCGCTTCGATGCTGCCGGCAAACTCATCAATCGTACGCGTATCCGCGCTCTTCTGAATGAACAGCCCCTCGATGGCGAGTTGGCTCGTGGGGTTGGTGAGCGCAGGCTGGAGAGTCGGCTGGCAGAGGGACGGGGGCGACAGAGGCGGGTTGCCGGTCTTCTGGCAGTACTGGAGGGTGAGCTCATGTGAACGTGCCGCGGGATTGTAGGGCGGGAAAGAGGGGACAGTGATGATCCTCGGAGGATAGGACAGGGGCGGGAGAGGATCAGGCGGTTTGATGCACATGCCCCAGGGGGAGGTCGTTTCCTGTGAGACGAGCGGTTCCCGTCCGGGGAGGAGTTTGATGCCGTACGATCGCTGACCGCACTCTTTGATGAAGCATGCGTGACCGAGAACGGTGAAGGGGTAGAGCGACTGGCTCCCCGGAGCACAGGGGAAAAGCGTCCCGGCCTGCTTGCGCATTTCCGCGCAGACATCTTGTGACTGCATCCACGTTTGTGCGGCCTTCGGGGTGCAGGAGGTGAGGATGATCGTGCCGGTCGATGCAGTCGGAGTTGCCTCTTCGCAGTTGTGTCCCTCCTCCCCCACGGTCACGACCGGTTCGCGACACAGGTAGCCCATGCGTCCGCTCAGGGAATAGCAGAGTCCGCCGCCTCCCTTCTGCAGGACAACCCAGCTCGTTCCCTTGGAGGGTGGCGGCGCGATGACGCCCGGGATCTTCGGAGGGGTGTTCTTCTTCCGTTCCGGTGCGGGCGGGTAGAAACCTCCGGGAATGGGGGCATTGTTTCCCATCGACAGGATGGAAGGGAAGACGGGTTCGAGAGCCATGTCCCACTGGAGCCCGATGTTCTTCGGGAACAGTGTTTCCGCCATCGTGTCGTCGTCTGTATTGCGGAAGTACGCCCAGATGCTGATGTTGTTATCGAGCGGGATGTGGAAGTAGAGCACTTCCTGCCGACGGGGGAGTGAGATTTGATCTTCCTCATCGCCGATACGCTTGTCGATCGACTCGAAGAGCGTCTGCAGTTTCTTCTCCAGATCCTTCGGACGGTTGAGGAGGTGCTGGCGTTCCGTCCCGCGACCGTCAATCTGCACACCGTCCGGATAGGACAAGGGACTGTACTTCTGGACAAACTTCAGTCCGTACTGGTAGCGCCAGACCGCGGCGATCATCGCTTCTTCGTTGTCCCCGTCCTTGAGTTTCTCGAGTGCCTTTTTCACGGCATCGGCATCCTTCTTGATGTCCGATGGCGTAGGAATCATGCGGATTGAACGAGCGTTGCTCTCCGTGAGCTCCCCCGAGATTCCCCAGACGGCCAGTGATTCCGCGAAGCCGGAAATGAGTTTCGCCGGTTGCATACTGAATGCCGTGATAGGTTCCTCGTAGCTCGTCGCGATGGCCTGCAAGCGATGTCCGAGCCGGACGATACCGCTCTCACGCTGTGCCAGTTTGATGATCTGTTGCACGAGGACGGCACAGTCGTTGTTGTAGGGACCCATCTTCACCTTCGAACAGAATTTTTCTGAAGTACCGCTGCGCAGGACCTCCTTCACATCATCGGACTTGATGGCATCCTTTCCTGCACCCGAAGCTTTGAAGGCCGACTCGTAGAGAGCATTGAACACTCCGGCGACGTACGTGGCGACCGGTGTCGTGATGCGTTCCTTCTGCACCATTTCGTAGACCTGCTGGAAGAGCGGCGTCGCCGCACCGGCCGTGACCGGGAGGGTGAGCAGGAAGCAGCCGATGAACAGGTGTCGGAAGCGCAGGTTAGGAGTTGGGGATGAAGCGCAGCCAGCCCTGCACATCCCATGTGCGGGTGGGAATGCAGGTGGCGGCCTCCGCGAGGAGGCCGAGGACATTGCGAAGATCCTTGCTGGCGCGCGTGAGGCAGACGAGCGAATGTTCCAGGGGCGATATGCGGCTCCCCCCCTGGAGCAGGAACAGCGTGCGCCGCAGAGCTTCTCGCTCTTCTCCCAGCCGTTCCTCCACTTCCTTCCGCCATTCCAGTGCTTTTTCGACAGCTTCCGGATACGTGAGTGGATCTTCCAGCTGGTTGGCACGTACCTGCAGATCATTCACAATCGTTGTGGCGCTTTTTGCCTTGAGCGCGCAGCCGTAGGCATCGAGGTAGTCCAGGAGAACATCACCGGTGTCGGCGGCTGTCGGCGTACGGTTGAGATCCTTCCATTGAGGGAGACTCTTCGCGATGGTCTGGACCAGCGGCACAGCTTTCCCATCGTCGTCGCAGGAAGGAGACTTCTGCTTCTGGTATGTCATCTCGATGGCCAAGGTGATTCTCTGCGTGACCTGCTGATCCCATGCTTTTGCTTCCGGGTCTTCGTAGTTTTGCGGGAAGAGATCCGGGTTCGCTCCGCAGGGGCGGAGACCGGGAATCGTGCGACCCGTCGATGTCCCGGGTTTCTGAGCGGGAGTGAGACCGCCCGTCGGATCCCACTGTTGCGGCGCTCCACAGGAGACCAACAGGAGAGGGAGGCAGGAAGCCAGGAGGAGGGCGAGGAAAGGCCGACGGAGACGGGAAGGGAAGGACATGTGCGTTAGTTCTTCGACTTCGGAATGCTCTTCGACGATGATGAAGCGCGTTCCTGCGAGCAGTACGGTTCGAAACACGGAATGCGATTCCATATATTCATGAACTGCGCCGTCTCGCGTAGCGGCGTGAGGAAGGGGAAGCGCACGATCTCGTAGAGCGGCTCCAGATAGCCTCCGAATTGGCGCAAGCTCCGGTGTGCCGCATCGTAGTGTACGAGGAAGGCGAGCTCCTGTTCCTCAAACCTGAGAAGTTCTTCTTTCGCCGGTTCACAGTACCCGCGGGCCTGCAGCAAATCGGGGAGGATCGTGAGAAGTGTCGGTCGGCAGGAGACGGGGAGAGGGTCGACAGGAGCGAGACCCATGCGGCAACCGGGGACGCCTTTGCCGGGCGTGGTGGAAACCGAAGAGTCTGATTCCGCTGCAAGGTAGAGTGCGCGCTCTGCAGATTCACAGACCGTCTCTACCCGGCATTCGAAGGCCCGGAAGCTCTGGAGCAGTGCCGGGATGAGCTCCGAAGTCGTAGCCTGTTGCGTTTCAAAAATTCCCGATCGCACCGCCGGTGACGAGGAAGAGGACTTGGAAATCACGGAGAGCGGATCGAAGGCAGTCGTCCGGTCCATCTGGGCATCCGTGCGCCGCGCGAGAGGCGGGGAAGTCCAACGATTCGTATTGCTCTTGATCCACAACACTCCCTGCTGGTCGACACGTGTCGAACCGACAGGATCGCTCTTCGCGTTGCGGACGCCGAAGAGGACAGAGTGGTACGTGAAGCGCTCGCGGTTGAGCCACTGGTTGATGTCCTGAATGCAGGTGTCAGCCGACGCGGCCACCGGGTCAGCGGCATGCAGTATCGCGGGCGCCGAGGTGGCGAGAGCGAGGAGGAGGCCGAGGAGGAGCGAGAGACGATGGTGCATGGAACGATTAGAGTGGAGGCTGGTAATCGATCGTGGCTTCCAAGGGGACGGGGAAGGAGTCGTAGAGTTCCTGCGGGCCGGAAATCTTGTACAGATTCTGTACCTGAGGGATGAGACGGCCCCATTGATCGAGTGTCTTGAGGCGCAGAATGGAACGCAGACGATCTGCGGCCGTTAACCCCGAACCGGTTTCCGGAACGGAGGAGGCGGAAGCGGATGTGGGGAGCGTAATACGCAAGCTTTTGCGAACGAGAGATTCCCGCATCTGGCACTGGTCGTCGAGGGGGGCGCAAGGCGGGTCGGAGGAGAGGGATGAGGCATAACCCATGAAGCCCTGATTCTTCGCAACCTCGGGGGTTTCCGGTACCGGATAGGATTTGAGGAATGCTCCCACCGGAGACCAGATGCGCATGAAGACGTGCCAGAGATACGTTTCCGGGAAGACGCAACCGTCGCTGCCGAGCGTCAGGCAGGACAGCTTTTTATTGGTTGCTTTCACCCAGAGGTACTCGTTGTAGAGTTTCGTTTCGTAATTGATCATGCCGGCAGCGATATCAAAGCTTTCTTTGAGTTCATCGTAGGGGAACGGCGGCGGAACAGCCTCGCTCTTATAATTTTTCTGTACCACCAGAGAGGCGGACGGAGCGGGCATCGCGGGCAACTGCGGGAGAGAGGGGAGATTGGGGATAGAAACGTTCTCCGTATCCGGCGGAGGCGGCATGGGGATGTTGAGAGTGACGCGGACAAGTTCCAGCACAGGTGTCGGCATCGAGACGATTTGTTTTGCCCCGTCGAAGAAGATATCGCTGAAATCAAACACCATATGACGCGGGTAGGAGGGAACCTCGGGGAAGGAGAAGTAACGAGCGTCCGCCGCTTCCATGATCCAGGGGAGTGGTGGAGTGGTCGCATCGGCTTTGCAGTAACGTGAGTTCGTCACACCCAGGTTCGTGTAGGCGTACTCCAGGCCTTCCCAGGATGAGAGGAGACCCAACATCTGTTCCCGTTCGCCGAGAGCCTGCGTGTAGGGTTCCATGCGGGAGTTGATCCACTCATCGAGAGCGTCCGTGAGCTTCTTCCGTTCTGTGAGTAAGTACGCCAGATACTCCGGAAGCATGGCACGCAGGATGCGGTAGCGATGAATGGAGCTGCGGTACTCCTGAAGTTTCGTGATGATCTGATCAGCTTTCCCCGCGGCACTCTCGATGCTTTTCCCGCCGTCTTTCGCAGTCTTCTCCGCGAGAAGACGCGATTTTTTCCATGTTTCCCATGCCTGCAGTGCGGATTGGATTTCCTCTTCCGAAAGCATCGGCAGGACCACGGGGATCGTCTGTTCCTCGAGACGGGACAGGAGGGACTGGTGCAGGAAATCACGGATGACCTCAACAAGCCCGGGTTCGAGCGGCACGGTCATATCGATCAGCGGCGCGTCGGAGGAGGCGGAAGAAGACGACGACGAATCCATACTCAGAGACTTTTCATTCGCTTCGAGCGTGGGAAGAATGACCTGTACCGTGGGGGGATAGTCTTTCATCTTCTGCTGGAGTCTCCGCATTTCCGTGACGTACCACGGCTGTTCTCCGAAAGGCGTGCGATGAATCACTTTCGGGGGAATAGCCGTGAAGAGCCATGTGAAGGTCTTCTTCGCTGATTCCAGACTGTAGCCTCCCGCCGGAGCATCTTTGGGCGGGGTGGGAAGATTGTCTTTCAGATTGAATTGCACGGGTAAGTCACTCTCTGGAAGCGTCATTTTTCTCTGATTCAGAACGGTCGTCAGGCGCAGATCGTCCGCGACGCAGTTCAAATCCGTTTTATCGGGGAAGATTGAAGGACTCTGTGGCTCTGTGTACCACCCATAACACCCCACTTTGACGCTCGAATTTTTCTTTTTTTCTTCTTCCTCCTTTTTCTTCGCCGCCGCCTCCTTTTCTTTGTCCGTCTCAGGAGCATCATCTCCCAGATACCCCGTTCCCACCTCTTCCTCTGTCTTCTTTTTCTTCTCCTCTTTCGGCTTCTCCTCCATCGCTTCTTTGGTTTCAGCTCCTTTGATGTATTTGAGAACATGTGACCCCTCGTACCTCCGGAAGAATGCTTTGTACACCGCGTTTTTTCCTTCTCCGGGATCGTACGGCGGACCTTTCGGGGGTTCCGTTCTGCACTCGCTCCCCGTGCAAATCACGCAGTTTGGATGTTCCTCAGATTCCACCCCCTTCCAGAAGGCCTTACAGTCATCGTTTGGAAGATCAAGTTTCGGTTCCCCCGTTTTGTCATTCCATACCCATCCATACTTGAGATCCTTGATAGGCTTATTCACGTACTCAAATCCATCAGGCAGCTGGATCCATTTTGGAGAGAAGGGGATGGTGGGGAGTCCGGGGACATTCAGGTTGTATCCCACGTCGACCTGCTGATGGTAGTCGCCCGTGCAGATGTATTTTTCGCCGACGAGCTTGTAGGCTTTCTCGCCATTGTAGGTGGACGGCGGTTCAAGCTGATGCCAGCCAGGTTTGCATGAGTCGCAATCAGTCATCTGATCCTCGGTTCTTTCGTACACTCTGACGTTTATTTGCAGCACGATATCAAACACATCCTGCCAGCACCACGTATGTCGATACACGTTGAATTTGAAGCTGTTTCCGTTGTAGAACTTGCAGTTTGCCTGACAAGTCTCGGGGGTGTGGCAGAGATGCTTGTCTTTTGATTGAGCCGAGCACCACGGCATGAACTTGGGCGGCCCGGTTTCAGGATTCTTGCCCCAGGCGAAGCTGTAGCCCTTCGTGTCCGTGGGGAAGCCGTCTTCGGTTCCTTCCATGCTCGGGCTCGTACCGCGGAATTGGAAAGGCACGATGGGGAGACCTTTCACGAGGGTAATTTTGTCATTTTCCGGAACCTCCGGGAGCGGGTAGCCGCAATTGGCGGTCTTGAGTTCTTTCGGTATGTCGTTCGTCATCACATTCTGCACCGCCTTCATCACGCAGGTTGTTTGGTTGTTTCCCTGGCACTTCCCCAGGATGCTCTCCGTGGTCGGAGCGGTGTAACGCGCGAAAGCGGGTGCCGACTGTGTCGCAAGAAACGTCACAACGGCCGAAATCATGAGCCACGTGACTGGGGGCACCCCATGCGTGGAAGTGTCCTTTTCGCGGACCCATCCTTCCCTCAACGGAGCGCTCCAACGGCGGGGCCCGCGAGACCCGCCGCTTCGCGCGGATTTTTTCCAAAGGGATAGGTACATGATTGGTTGGCATTGTAGTCGCCTGTTTGGCGCTTCGGGATACCGCGGGCACGAGGAAGCGTTGACGGAACACGCCCATGCGCTCCCATGTATTAAGAAATGACATCGCGCCACAGTTTTTTCGTAAATTCCCTTCATTCCTTGCCCCGTGTGATCCGGGAGGTGTACAAGGGGAGGCCTCCATCGGCCCCGTGGCCTCCTCTCATCCCATTTCCCCCGCCGTCGCATGTACTCCTACAACCGCGTCAGCCTCATCGGCTATCAGACACAACCTCTCACTCCCCGCCAGACGCCCGGAGGTACGAGTGTCGTGGATTTGAATCTCGTCGTGCCGTATACGTTCCGGTCAGAGAGCGGCGAGGAACTTTCCGGAAAAGGTTTCCACACCGTGACCGTATGGGGCGGTATGGCCGATGTCGTCGGGAAATTCCTGCGCGCCGGGAACCAGGTCTTCATCTCCGGACGACTCCAGACCGACAGCTGGGAAGATGAGAAGACGGGGGAGAAGCGCAGCAAGACGAAGATCGTTGCGCTCGACCTGATCCTCCTCGATCCCAAGGATGGGCAGCTGCCCGCGCCCGAGGGTGCGGCATCCGTCCTGCCTTCTCTCAACCGTGCGGATATCGTGGGCAACGTGACGCGCGATCCGGAGATCCGCACCACCACCGGCGGCCAGCAGGTCCTGACACTCGGTGTCGCCACCAACGATCGTTGGCGGGATAAGGCCACAGGTACGGACAAGGAACGCAGTGAATTTCACAACGTCGTCGTGTGGGGCAAAACCGCGGAACAGGTTTCGAAGACACTGAAGAAAGGCAACCGTGTGTACGTGGCCGGCCGCGTACAGACTCGCAGCTGGGAGACGAAGGACGGGCAGAAGCGCTACACCACCGAGGTCGTCGCCGATCAGGTCTGTCTCCTCGGCAGTCACCACCCGCTCGCCGATGCTTCCATCCAGGCTGATGCAGCTTCCGTCAGTCAGCGACAGGCGCGGAGTCCTGCAGACGAGGCTCCATCCTCCGACATCACGCCGCCGGAAGTTGCGTACGCGTCGGAGATCAAGGTCGAAGATCTGCCGTTTTAGGCATGAGGGAACCAAGGTTCCCTCATGAACACCCTCCTCCAAGGTGCGGCTCCAGCGCGGGAACCCGCGAGACCCGCGCTTCGCCGCAGTAGTTCCCCTACCCCCATTTTCGCAAGCGAAAAACCCCTCCCCGTGGGGGAGGGGAGGTTATTCTGTGGTCTATGTAGGATGCGATGGATGCCGAACCGGCTGTCCCGGTTGCGTCTCTTCGTGTGAGAGGAGATGTAGGGAAGATTCCCTTTTCATGAGTATCGCGCATCGGCGGCGTGCCATCACATGAGCCCACAATGCTGCCACTGTCGGGCCATTCATTCCATCTTGAAGATGTTTGGTTTCGTTGCTCATGCGTGGACCGGTGTCGGAACCGTGCATGAGTGGAAAGGATAGAGCTGAAGCCAAAAAATAGTATTTGACATACATATAAAAATTATCAAAAATATACTTATGGTTTCATTGAACAACATCCCGTATTTCGTACATACGTTCGGGGTGTCGGGTACTGAGGCGAAACATCTGACCGATGTTCATGCTCTGTTCTCAGGTCTCCTCGCGACGCGGGAAGCGGCAGTCAGATCCAAAACAAAGGAAAATGTACTCCTGTTTTGTATGGTCATCCGAGGCCAGTGTTTTGGATTACTCTTTACTGCGGAACGTGCAAAGCAGGCTTGTGCTGACGTGTATTCCATTACGGGAGATGGATCGGCTTCCCCGTCGCTTGCCCGCAAAATCCGGGAACGCTTCATACGGGAAATGCATGATCAAGGTGTGGAGATCTCACCGTTCCGGCCGTAGAGTCTCATTTCAATTCCTTCAATGTCCGGAACATTCTCCCGGATCTTCTTCGTGACGCTCAGGACATCTTCAAATGTCCCATGCTCGACATTGAGAAGGAAATTGGCGTGCTTCTCACTCACCTGTATGCCGCCGATCTTGAGCCCGCGCAAGCCGGCCGCGTCGATCAGTTGCCACGCAGGTTTCCCCTCCTTTGTCGCTTTGAAGCAGGAGCCGGCGGTTCTTTGTGAAGGTTGTGCAGCAAAGCGCTTCTTCAGGAGTTGTTCTATCTCCACTTTGATCTCGGCTTCGGGCTTCGATGGGGCGTGCAGCGTCGTTTCCCAGACGATCACACCCGGCATCGTCTTGAACATGCTTTCGCGGTAGCGGAAGTCGCACTCGGCGTTGGTGAATGTCTTCCATTCACCGTTCATGAGCGCCGTCACCGACGTCACGAAGGAATTCATCCAGATACCCTTCGGTCCCTGACCGGCATTGCCGACGATCGCGCCACCAACGGTTCCGGGGATTCCGGTCAAAGCGGAGAGATCCAGATTCTCCTTCGCACAGTCGTTGATGAGCGTGGCGAGGATTTTGCCGGACTCCACGAGAACGTTCGGAGACTTGATTTCAAGTTTGTCCGCGGTGATACGAACGACCAATGCTTCGATGAGACCGTCTGCGAAGACCGTATTCGCGCCGCCGCCGAGGACGATCAATGGCAGCTTCTTCTCTCTCGCGAAGCGCTGCGCCTCCTCCGCATCCGCCTTCGTCGCGAGTTCCGTAAACCAGCGCGCTTCACCGCCGATCTTCATCGTCGTCTTCGCGCCGACATTGACGCTTTCGAGGAACTTCATCACTTGGCAGAGGATTTGGCTCTTTCAAGTCGCAAAAATACTTCCCCCACTCCACCTTCACGTGCCAGCGCGCACGCCACCTCGATGGCGCCGGGGCTGTAGGGCTCGCCGGTGAGTGCTACACGCAGCGGCCACAGGAGCTGGCCGAGCTTCCACTCGCCCTTTGCCACTTCTGCCTTGAAGGCGCCGAGGAGCGTTTCCTCTTTCCACTCCTTCTCTGGAACATTACGCAGGATCTTCTCCACTGCCTCAAGTGCGCGGGGGAGGAGCTCCGGCGTCACCTTCTGCTTCGCGTTGGCGAGCAATTCCTTCGAGGGTGTCGGGGCTTCGTAGAAGAAGCGGAGCATCGCGGGTGCTTCTGCGAAGAAAGTGATGCGCTCACGGATGAGGGCGGTTTTCTCATCGAAACGCTTGTCCTTCATGGCGGCGGGGAATTTCTCCGCCACGATGGGCCGGATACGATCGGAGAATTCCCCTAGCGAGATTTTCCTGATCCACTGGCCCTGAAGCCAGTCGAGCTTCTCGGTGTCGAAGACGGCGCCGGCCTTCTGCACACGCTCGAGCGAGAACGCTTCGACCAGTTCTTCCATGGAGAACATCTCCTGCGTCGTTCCCGGATTCCAGCCGAGGAGCGCGAGGAAATTGACCATCGTTTCCGGGAGGTAGCCCTTGGCGATGTAGTCCTCCACCGCGACAGCGTTCTGCCGCTTGCTCAGTTTCGTGCGGTCTTTATTCAGCAGGAGCGGGGCGTGTGCGTACTGCGGCGGTTTCCAGCCGAGCTGCTCGAAGAGGAGGAGGTGCTTCGGAAGCGAGCTCAACCATTCCTCCCCACGCAGCACAAGGTCGATCTCCATCAGGTGATCGTCCACGACGTGCGCGAGGTGGTAGGTGGGAAAGCCGTCTGATTTCAGGAGGACCTGATCATCCACGGTGTGCCCCTGAAATGAGACCGTGCCCCGGATGTTGTCGTCGAAGGCAATCGTCCGCTCATGCGGGATCTTCATGCGGATCACGTGGGGCTCGCCGGCCGCGACTCTTCGCTCCACCTCTTCCGGCGTGAGCTTGAGGCAGGCACGGTCGTACATCGGCGCCTGTTTGCGGGCTTCCTGTGCCGCGCGCATCTCCGCGAGTCGTTCGGAGGTGCAGAAGCAGCGGTACGCATAGCCTTTCTGCAAGAGTTCATCCGCATACTTCTTGTAGAGCCCCTGCGCCTGTCGTTCGGACTGGATGTAGGGGCCGTATGATCCTTTCTGCGCGATCAGGCCGTCCTTCACCATGACACCTTCGTCCGGATGGATGCCAGCCCACGCGAGGGATTGCAGCATGTTCTCCACAGCACCCGGGACGCTCCGCTCCTGATCCGTGTCTTCGATGCGGACGAGGAATGCACCCTTCGTTTGCCGTGCGATGAGAAATGAGTAGAGCGCTGTACGGAGGCCTCCGACGTGGAGGAAGCCTGTGGGGGAGGGGGCGAATCTGGTTCTCATCGAGTACCAGAATACTAGAGTATTCGAATATTAGGGATGAGGAATTCGGGATTCGGAGGCGGGGTACGCCTAAGGCGCGAGAGATTACTTCTTTGCTGAAGAGACCGCGGCCGACGAGGCAGCCGCCTCCCCCACCACTTCCGCCGTGAATGTCACGGGGACGAGCGGCTGGTCGGAGGTGTTGCGCTCCACTTTGGCGATGGCATCCACAACGTCCATGCCCTTCGTCACCATGCCGAAGACGGTGTGCTTGCCATGAAGCCACGGCGTGGATTTGGCCTGGATGATGAAGAACTGGCTGCCATTCGTATTCGGGCCGCGGTTCGCCATGCAGATGGCGCCGCGAACGAGCGGAAGAGACTTCAACTTCGCATCGAACGTGTACCCCATGTCGGTGAAGTACTGCTCGAGCGTCTTCTTCTTCGTCTCTTCGGGGAGGGGCATCCCCTCCGCGTTCTCGCCGACCGTCGTCTTGTCCAAGCCGTAGCTTTTCGCATTGATCTCGTCGGCGAAGGTCGGGCCGAAGATGCTCTGGCCACCCGTCCCGTTGCCGGAGGGGTCGCCGCCCTGGATCATGAAGTCGGGAATGACACGGTGGAAGGTGAGATTATCAAAGTAGCCATTCCGTGCCAGCGTGACGAAGTTCGTCACCGTCTTCGGTGCGACATCGGCATCCAGTTCCAGCGTGACATCCCCCTTGGAGGTATGAAGGACGACGGTGTGCTTGCCCGTGAGAATCTTGCCATCAAATTTGAGCATGTCAGCGGAGAGGGAGGAGGACGCGGCGCCTGTCGGTACAGGGGCGGAAGGCTGCTTGGGGCCGCAGCTCACAAGCAGAAAAGCCAACGCGAAAAGCGGGATGATGAATCTATACATACCGGGCGGCAGACTACTCAGCGCTTCTCCGAGGCGCAAGGTTCATGAATACAATTTTGTGTCGTTGTGAACGTATGTTTGGATGATTCAAGTATCAAGATTTCGATGGACAGGGGAGATTCAAGGAAAAATATTCAAAATATTGACTCCTGGCTCTTCCGTGCGTCTTGTCTCTTATTTCCCCGGCTCCTGGTTCTTTTCCTCCTCTTCAAGAATGAAGTGGGCGATGGAAACTGCCGCATCCGATCGATGGAGTTTCCCGATATTCTCCGACATCTTCTTCCTTGCGCTCTCGTCGGAGAGGAGTCGACGGATTTCTGACAACAGTTCGGCTTCCATTCTTTCCTGTTTTACGAGGAGGCATCCCCCACCTTCCACTGCCGCTTCCGCATTTTTCAGTTGATGATCCTGCGCCAGGCCTTCCAGGGGAATGAGGATCGTGGGGACACCATTGGCGGCGAGTTCGGAGATCGTTCCCGCGCCGGCGCGGCTCAGCGACAGGAAAGCGAGGGAGAAGAGGTGCGGATACTCGCGCAGAGCGAAGGCCGACGACCAGTAGCCGGGCTGCACCCCGGCGCTCGCCTTCCCCGGGCCTGTCACATGTGCGACATCGCAGACCTTCAGGAGCTCTGGCAGATGGTTTCGGATGAATCCGTTGAGCGCTTCGGCACCCTGACTCCCCCCAAGAACAAGGAGAATCGGACGTGTACCTGAGAAGCCGGTGATGCGGAGACCCTCCTCGCGGTTGCTGTGTTTGAGTTCGGGACGGATGGGGTTGCCTGTGACAGTGGAATTAGAAATGCGAGATCCAGACACCGATTCCATCCCAAGGCACACGGTTCTTGCCCAGCGTGAGATCAGTCTGTTTGCGCGGCCCATGACAGCGTCGGACTCATGGAGGACGATGGGGATACCCATTCGATGCGCTGCCCATGCGGGTGCGATGCAGAGCGCTCCTCCCTTGCAGAAGACGACGTCCGGACGAAGACGCCGCAGAAGCCTCTTTGATTGTCGCAGGCTTCGTAGCAGTGACAGCGGGAAGAGGAAGCCACGATGGGGAAGCGGGAGCGTCGTATGGGGCAAATTTTCCGTCGTGAGGAAGAGTTCCTCCTCTTCCCTGTCCGCGCAGGCCACGTGCACATTGATTCCCGGATCGAGGGAGCGAAGCGCCCGCGCGACCGCCACGCATGGTGCCGTGTGTCCGATGGATCCGCCGCCGATACAGAGAATGGTCATGACATGAAGGAAAGCACTCCGGAGGCATGTCGTTTTTCACGACGCACAGTCTGTCCGTGTTCCGCGGAGTGCATGGAAATATTGAGGAGGATGCCGACGGCGGCGAGCATGCAGACCAGCGATGAGCCTCCGTAGCTGATGAAGGGGAGCGTGAGACCTGTGAGAGGGAAGAGGCCGATATTGACGGCGATGTTCACAGCCGTTTGCAGAGCGATCCAGCAGGTAATGCCTGTGGCGATAAGGAATCCGAAGCGGTCCGGTGCGTGCTGTGCCACGCGGAACCCGCGATAGATGAGGACGCCGTACATTCCCAGGACGATGAGGAGCCGCAGGAAGCCCAGTTCTTCTCCCATAGCCGAGAAAACCATGTCGGCCTGCACTTCCGGGAGGTACCCGAATTTCTGGATGGATTTGCCGTAGCCGACACCGAAGAAGCCGCCGCTGCCGATGGCGATGAGTGCCTGCTTGATCTGAAATCCGATGGTCTCCGCGATGCGCGGATCGGTGGGATTGAGAAAGGCGAAGAAGCGCGAGCGAATGTAGTCTTTCTGGAGGATGAGAGGCAGTCCCATCGTTGCAGCGAGGCCGCCGCCGAGGAACAGGTGGAAGATATTGCCGCCGGCGACGAAGAACATGAGCGAGCCGATGCCGGAGAGGATGAGGAAGGTGCCGAGATCCGGCTCGATGGCGATGATGAACGTTGAGATGACGAGGAGTGTCGCGAAGGGGATGAATCCTTCTTTGAATGTGCCGATAAGTTGCTCGCGTTTCTGGAGCCAGACAGCGAGGTAGAAGATGAAGGTCAACTTGAAGACTTCAGAGGGCTGGAGGGATTGAGGACCGATCCGAAGCCAGCTGCTCGATGTCCCCCAATCCGCGCGCAGACCCGGCATGAGTACGGCGACGAGGAGAACGAGCGAGATGAAGAAGAGAGTGCGTGCGTGGCGCTCCCAGAAGTGGTAGGGGATGACGGTCGTTACGAAGAGTGCAGCGAGGCCTTCCAGCACATGGAAGAATGTGCGGAGGAGGTAGAAGGAGTTCGTCGGCGCGGCCATCGATCCCAGTTCGGTGAAGTGGAGTGTGATTTGGTAGCTCTCGAAGACGCTGACGCTCGCAATCATGGCCATTCCGAAGAGCGTGAGCACGACGGCGATCCCGAGGAGCAGGAAGTCGATTCTCTTCAGCATGGGATCGGAGTATACAGCAGACCTTCTGCGGAAATCCCAGGTTCCAGGCCCCAAATTTCAGGAACGAATTACTGAGCAGATTTTTTAGTGATTGGGGCTTGAGATTTGGGGCTTTCAATCTTTCACGTCATACTGATGGCATGAAGCGTCTTGAAACTGTCACGACCGTCGCGTTCACCGCCAGCCTGGTTTCAAAAATTCTTGCGGATCATTTTCTCATTGCCCGGATTCCCATTCTCGGTTCGTTCGCCGGGTTGGTTCATTCCGAAAATCCCGGCATTGCCTTCGGCATCACGGCACTCGGTTCCTTCCAGAGCGCGCTCGTCATTGTTGCCATTGTCCTCGTCTTCCTCCTCGCGCTCCGTTCCTCAAAGACGCCTCTCTCACGGAACGCGTTCGGCCTCATCCTCGGCGGGGCGCTGGGGAACCTCGTCGACCGGATGCGCGATGGCGTTGTGACGGATTACTTCCAAGTCGGGAGTTTCCCGATTTTCAATGTAGCGGATTCCTGCATCACCATTGGCGTCATGCTCCTCCTCTTGGAAGTGGTTCTTCATGAGAAGAGGAAGTGAACATCTCAAAAGAAAATTCCAAGCCCCAAAACCCAAATCCCATGTACGAGTTTTTGCACAGGTTTTCTTGGTGATTGGGGCTTGGGATTTGGGGCTTTCTTGGGTTTTCCGTGCAAGTTCCTTTGCACCTCTGTTTGGGCTACACTGACAGCTCTCATGTCCCTCACATATCGCGTCCGCGGCGGGAAACCGCTCCATGGCTCAGTCACCGTGGGCGGGTCGAAGAATGCTGCGCTTCCGCTCATTGCCGGAACACTACTCCTCCCCGGAGAGACGGTTCTCTACAACGTGCCGGACCTGCGCGATACGCGGGCGCTTCTGCGGGTGTTGGATTTCCTCGGCGCCGACACGAGCTTTGCGGACGGTGTGGTTCGTGTTCGGACGGAAGGGGTGAAGAGCCGTCCGATTCCCGCCGAGTATGTTTCGCAGCTGCGCGGTTCCATCGTGCTCCTCGGACCTCTCCTTGCGCGGTTCGGTGTAGCGGAGATGTCGTACCCGGGCGGGTGCGTGCTGGGCAAGCGGCCGGTGGCGGCGCACATCGAAGCCTTTCTCCAGATGGGGGCGGAAGACATGAGTACCGATGAAGTGCTGCATTTGCAGGGAAAGCTGCGTCCCGCACGCGTGATCCTCCCGGAATTTTCCGTCACGGCAACGGAGAATATTCTTCTCGCTGCGTCGCTTCTCCCGGGTGAGACGACGATCGAACTTGCGGCTGCGGAGCCGCATGTGCGCGACGTCGAAACGTTCATACAGGCCGCAGGAGTGGAGGTTTCCGGGGAAGGATCACACACAGTGACTGTGCGCGGACGGAAAGATCTGAAGGCTGTCGAACATACGGTGACGCCGGATTACCTGGAGGCGGGCGCCTTCGCGATTGCAGCGCTCGTCACGAAAGGGAAGATCACCATCAATGGAGCGGTGGAATCGCATCTCACGTCTTTCCTGGATGTCCTGCGACGCGCCGGAGCAACGTGGCGATGCGATCAGAACGGTCAGATCCTCACTGTGGACGGGGAGAATTCGCGTCTCTCCGCCATGCATATCCGCACCAATATCTTCCCCGGCTTCCCCACCGATCTGCAGGCGCCTATGGGTGTGGTCATGACACAGGCGCAAGGTGTCTCACGCATCTTCGAACGTTTGTATGAAGGGAGGTTTGGGTATCTCTACGAGCTGGAGAAGATGGGGGCGCACGTGGAGATGCTCAATGCACACCAGGCGCTCATCATCGGTCCGACGATGCTCAAGGGGCGCACCGTCGCCAGTCACGATATACGGGCCGGGACGGCTATGGTGCTCGCTGCGCTCTGTGCCGAAGGTGAGACGATCATCACGGATGTGCGATACATCGAGCGGGGATATGACAGGTTGGACGAGAAGCTGCGGGCCCTGGGGGCGGATATTGTCAGGGTGGAGACGAGTGATTGAAGGCAGAAATGTAAGAAAAGGCAGGGAAGGCAGAGACGTCGTTCACTTCTCTGCCCTTTCTGCCTTCCCTGCCCTCTATTTAGGCCCCTTTGCTCCCACCCGGAATCTTCACTACTATAGCTCCGCTATGGCACTGACGTTCACTTCCCTTGGCGGCCCGACAGTTCGCGTTTCCGGTGCGGAGAAGTCGATCACAGCATTCGGCGAACCGGAGAAAGGCGGCCTGGCACTCCTCACTGTTCCGGAAGAGGCGGCACGGGAGGGTGTTGTCTCGTGGCCCGGTGAGTACAACATGGCGGGCGTCTCCATCCGCGGCATCGGTCATGGCGAAGGGCAGCAGGTGTCGTATGTGCTGCATGAAGATGGCGTTCGTGTCGGATTTCTCTCTTCCCCCCTGCAGAGCTGGACAGACAAGCAGATGGAAATGGTGGGAGATGTGGATGTTCTCGTGCTCCCCACGGATGACGCGAAAGTGGCGCAGACACTCATCGATGAATTTGAACCGCGTGTGTTGATCCTCATCCCGACCAAGGACAAAAATGCGTTCGATACCATCGCCAAGTCTGTGGGTGCGAAGCCGGACGGGACGATGGCGGAGTACAAACTGAAAGGAAATTTGCCTCAGGAGGGGAGGGAGGTCGTGGTGTTGAGGAAGTAGAGACCCTTCGCTTTGGCACTTCACTGCGTTCAGTGCAAGCTCAGGGCAAGCTCGGGATTCGGAATCCGGTTCATTTGTCCGAATTCCTCTATACTATTTCCATCCCTGCTCCTGTAGTTCAACGGATAGAACGATCCTCTCCTAAGGGATAAATGTAGGTTCAATTCCTACCAGGAGCACCACTTTGCGTAGAGGAGGAGGCCAACCTTCCCTCAGTGGCGTTGCTCAATGGAAGCGTCTTCCCTCGTACCGTACCATCTTCAGGATTTTCTGTGCGCCGAGCATTTCTTTGCTCAGCGGATCATCGTAATCGGAGTCGTAGACGACGGTCGTGATGCCTGCATTGAGGATCATTTTCGCGCAGATGACGCAGGGAAAGCAGTTGCAGTAGAGCGTTCCGCCTTCGATGGAGATGCCGAATTTGGCCGCCTGCGTAATGGCGTTCTGCTCCGCGTGCGTGCCCCGGCAGATTTCCGCGCGCTGCCCGGAAGGGATACCGAGCTTCGCCCGCAGGCACCCGCCCAGTTCCGCGCAGTGAGGGACGCCCCGCGGTGCACCGTTGTAGCCGGCTGTCAGTTGCTGCTTGTCCTTGGCGATCACGGCACCGACTCTCCGTCGCAGGCATGTGGCGCGCTTGGCCCAGGTGTGTGCGATCTCCATGAAGACTTCGTGGAAGCTCGGGCGCTCAGTACCGTCGAGGAGATGCAAGAAATGTTCGAGTTTCTCTTTCAATTCAGTGAGCGTTCCTTCGTTAATGATCAGGAAATCGCACGCCTCCAAACATTTGGCTACCTGCTGGCCTTCCGGGGGCTCACCGATGCCTTTCTCCCGATTGAGTTTCTGCAGGATTTCTTCCCTGGAGAGCTTGGTGCCTTCGCGATTCCGTGCGGTCAGTCTCTTCACGATGAACTCCGGCGAAGCCGTGATGCCGATCAATTGGAATTCCAGCAGATGATTCAATTCAAGAATCTCGGCGGGGTTACGAATGCCGTCGATCACCCAGTTCTTCTCCGGATTCTTCTCGATCATCTTTCGCACCTTCGCTCCCAGCACGCCTGCGCCTCCCTTCTTCCGGAGTTCGTTGCCCATCTTCTGCAGGTTGTCCCGCGTGTGATGCAGCTTCTTCTTCGTCGCCGCTTCGCGCACGACATCCGAGAGGGAGATGTATGTGTATCCGCAGTCTTGCAGGAGTTTCACGAGCTCCCCCTTCCCGCTTCCCATGTAGCCGGTGAGTCCGATGTAGCGTTGCACGGCGTGCAGTATCGTCCACTCGAGGGGGAATTACCATGCCTCCGAAGGACCCAAAGGTCTGCGATGGAGCGATGAGCAAATCGCGAAATGAGTGAAGGATTTTGCGAGAACGGGCGAATCTGTATACCCTCGGAAGGCCATTGACAGTGTGGGGGCGCTGCCCATACTGCCTCGGTGTCTGTGGCAACTCTCCCTGAGTGCGGCAAACACGAAGAACAACCGCCTTCACCGGAGGTGACATCGGCACCGGATGTGAAATTTAATGGGGATGCGACGATCCACGATATTGTGCTGGCGGTGCAGGATAGGGAGAGGGAGATGAGGAAGGAGAGGGTGGAGAAGAATCGGATCGTCGTGTTATGCCCCCGTGCCATACGCGACATTGTTCGTGCGCTCCTTCTTCGCTGGAGCCGTCCTTACGAACTCACGCAGCCGCCGAAGATTCCTTCGAGGAATCCCCACCGGCAAGTGGCGGCGACAACCGCGGCATGCTTAACTTCCAACGATGAACCTCATCCATGCCGTCCTTCTCGGAGCCGTTGAAGGCATATCGGAGTTCCTCCCGATCTCCTCTACCGCGCACCTGATCCTCACGTCTGCACTCTTTGCGCTTCCGCAGACGGAGTTTCAGAAGAGCTTCGAGATCGTGATCCAACTCGGTGCGATCCTCGCCGTGGTCGTCCTGTATGCGAGGTACATCCTCACGCGCCGGGATGTATGGCCGAAGATCCTTGTAGCGTTTCTTCCAACAGCAGCCATTGGCTTCGTCGTTCATTCGTTCGCGAAGCGCTATCTCCTCGGTAATGTCCCGCTGGTTCTGTGGACGCTCCTCCTCGGCGGCATCGCGCTCGTCGTCTTCGAATGGTTCCACAGGGAGAAGCCAGACGCGGCAGACGATCCGGCGAAAATTTCCTACAGTCAGGCGGCGCTCATCGGCGTCTTCCAGTCCGTTGCCATCATTCCAGGCGTCTCACGTTCAGCGGCTACCATCGTCGGCGGGTTGCTCCTTGGCATCCGACGAAAAACCATCGTGGATTTCACCTTTCTCCTGGCCATTCCCACCATGGCCGCCGCGACGGTGCTGGACCTCGCAAAATCCGCGTGGAGCTTCACGCCACAGGAATTCGCCCTGCTCGGTACGGGAACCGCCGCCTCCTTCGTCGTCGCGCTTCTCTCCATCGTTTGGCTGCTTCGCTACATCCAGCGCCATTCCTTCATGGCGTTCGGCGTGTATCGCATCATTGTGGTTCTCGTTGTCTGGATGTACATCCTCGTTGCGTAGGAGAGGACGGGATACCCCCCTCAATTTTTGACGCCAGTGGGTTTCTCTCATTCCATTGCGGAGTATACTTCGTGCTCACTCCCCCCGTCTGTCATGAAGCGCCTCCTCTTCGTCTCTCTCCTCATCGTTCCTGCCCTTACCCTTGCATTGGATTATACGGACAGGAGCGTGAGCTACACGGACGCACCATTCTCCCGGGCCGAGTCGGTGGCGATCAGCATGCTGACGAACCTCGGTGTCGTGCACGGGAATCCGGATGGGTCCTTTGCCGCGAAACGCACGCTCAATCGTGCAGAATTCCTCGCGTTGGCACTTCGTGCCAATCCTGATGCGGCGGATCTCGTGTCCACTGATTGTTTCCCGGATGTCACGTCAGAGATGTGGTTCTCCGGGTACGTCTGCGGGGCGAAGGAGGCGGAAATCGTGAAGGGATACCCGGATGGTCTGTTCCATCCGGAAAATGCAGTGAACTACGTTGAAGCGCTCAAGATTCTCGACGGGGTCTATGGGTATGTCGTCGCGGCACCCGTGACCAGAGAGGCCTGGTACGAACCGTTCGTGCGAGCGGCGTCGGCGAGCGGAACGACGCTTCCGGTCAGCATCAGTCTCGATTCCCCGCTTACCCGCGGTCAGATGGCGCGGCTTCTCGCCGGATTCGTGGCCGAGTCCGAAGGAGAATTGGCTCTGTACCGCGCGAAGGAACTGGGCCGTGAGCTCAGCAGTTCTTCGTTGGCGGCAAGCTCGTCATCCACTCCATCCTCTTCATCATCCTCCGCTCCTTCTTCATCAGCTTCGAGTGTGCCTGCGTCGAGTTCCTCGTCGGCCAGCAGCCTGCCGGATCTCCCTGCGCGCAATCATCTTCTCATGCTCGGAGAGCGGACGAAGCCTGTTGCCAGCGGCACGTTTACCGCCACGCTCGAACCGACGCTCCTCAGTAATGCGTCCGTCACATTCGATGCGGACGTGACGGATCGCGTCGACAGTGTGTACCTGGTTGATAAGGATGGTGTGCAGGTCGGGAGGCTCTCCATCGATGTCTTCGATTCCCTGAAGCGTCGCTGGAAAGGATCGTTCACTGGAAGTGGGATGTACCGGTTCCCGAAAGACGTGGAGCGTGTTCTCGCGGTGGAGCTCCAGATCAAGAAGCGTGATGAAGGGGGGCAATCTGAGAAGCAGATCCACATCGAGTCGTTCCAGATCTCGGTTATAGGCGAGTGGAGCTCGACGACGTACGATACTGCGCCGCAATCATTCTCCTTTCCCTGGCACCAGACAGTGCAGGCGCGAATCACGAGCGTGAGTAATGCCATGGATAAAGAAGGACTTCTTCCCATAGGAATCAATCGCCAGCTCGCCGCATTTACGTTCATCGGGTCCTCCATCAGCGGGTCAGATCCCTACATTGAAAATCTCGATTTCCAGCTATCGAAGTCCGCAGGGGTCAGTGTCACAAATTGGGGGATTCGAAACCGTGATGGCACCATTCAGAAAGCGTGTTCCATCTCTGATAATGTCCTGAGCTGCCTCAATCTCGATCACGATCTGACAGCGTTCAGCACGAATTTCTCGCCGACGATCTTCCTGTACGGTGATGTCACGTTGGATCAGGGGGCGCAGAATAATTACCTGGAAATTGACCTCAATAATCCAGGGGCTCTCGGCGAGAATGGCGACATCCGCTGGACCGACGGCACGGGGCACTTCACGTGGGTGGAACTCGAGGCGCCCATTGCGAAGGGGACGCCATGGAAGGCGTGAGGCATGAGGGGGTTACATTACCGAACTACCTTGGCGATTTCTGCCGCCATCTGTTCCGCTGCCGTTCGCGCTGCCTCCTTCCAATCTTCCCCTTTGCTCGCGTAGATAATGCTGCGGGAGGCATTCACGATGGCGCCGGTGCCGTCCGGGATGAATCCATGCGCGACGTCCGCTGCCGTTCCGCCCTGTGCTCCGTAGCCCGGGATGAGGAACGGGATGTGCGGCATGAGAGTGCGCAGGTACTTGAGCTCCTCCGGATACGTTGCCCCCACGACCGCGCCTACGAGGGAGAGGCTCGATTCGGTTCCCAGGTGGTGCATGCCCCAGCTCTCGACGAGTTGCGCCAGGTGCTCATGCACGGCTTCGTCTCCTGCGGGCAGATCCTGCAGCTCGCCCGAGGAAGGGTTGCTCGTCTTCACGAGGATGAAGAGACCTTTGTCATTCTTCATGCCGCGCTCGATGAAGGGCTTGATCCCGTCGCTCCCGAGGTAAGGTGAAACCGTCAGTGCATCGATGGGAGAACCCGGACTCAGGTACGCGTCGGCGTAGGCTTCGCACGTCGAGCCGATGTCGTTGCGCTTGCCATCTGCGATGACGAGGAGGCCCTGCTCCTTCGCGTAGGCGCAGACATCGAAGAAGATTTTCATTCCCTTCCAGCCGAGGACTTCGTAGAACGCCATCTGTGGCTTCACGCAGGCAGCGATGTCTTTCGTTGCATCGATGATCCCTCTGCAGAACGTCTCCACGCCTTCTGGAGTTTTTGGAAGGCTGGCGGGCAATTTCCCGAGCTGCGGGTCGAGACCGACGCAGACCGGAGACTTGATCCGCGTTGCGGCCGTAAGGGCATCTGCGAAATGCATATGGTCCTATCGTACAGGGAGAGGAAAGAAAGGAAAGGAAGGGCAGAAAAGGAAGATGGGATACCCGTACAAAAGGCACCTTTCTTTCATTTCTTTCCTCTCTGCCTTTTCTTCCCTCATCCAAGCACCTGCTGCCTATACTGCAGCGCCTCTGCGATGTGGGCCGCTTCGATCGCTTCATTGCCTTCCAGATCGGCGATGGTGCGTGCGACCTTGATGGTGCGGTGGTAGCAGCGGGCGGAGAGCGAGAGCTGCTGCATGGCGCGCTTGAGGAGCTTGCCGGAGGCCTCATCGAGCGGACAGAAGCGGTCGATGTGCTTCACGTTCATTTCCTTGTTCGTCCGGATCTTGAGACCGCTGAAACGTTTCATCTGTCGTCTGCGGGCTTCGGTGACCCGTGCGCCGACTTCCGCGGAGGTGGCGCCGGCCCGGTCCGGCGGCCGTTGCAGATCTTCGATGGGAACGGCTTGGACAGAGATTTGCAGGTCGATGCGGTCGAGGAGCGGGGCCGAAATGCGTCGTGCGATCTTCTGCCGGTCACCGCCTGCGGCGTACTCCGGCGGGTTCATGGCCGCGACCATGATGAAGTCGGCGGGGAAGGTGACGCTTCCCTGTGCTCTCGTGATGGTAATGGTGCGATCTTCAAGCGGCTGGCGCAGCACCTCCAGCACCTGCGAGGGAAATTCGGCGAATTCATCCAGGAAGAGGACACCCCGGTGCGCGAGCGAAATCTCCCCGGGACCGGGGATCTGCCCGCCGCCCACGATGCTCACTCCGCTCGCGGTGTGGTGCACGACGCGGAAGGGCCGGTGGCGGAGGAGTGGTGCATCCCGGGGAAGGAGATTGGCGACCGAGTAGATCTGCGACACCTCGATGGATTCCTCCTGCGAGAGGGGAGGGAGGATAGAGCGAAAGGCGCGCGCTAGGAGCGTCTTCCCGGCGCCGGGCACACCACAGAGCAGCACATTGTGGCCTCCGGCTGCGGCAATCTCCATGGCGCGTTTCGCGTGCTCCTGCCCGCGGATATCGCTGAAATCGATGGTGTCCCCTCCCGCTTCCTCAGCGGCACAGGCCGGTGGTTCGATGCGTGGTGGGTCCTTCTCCTCTTTCAAGATGGCGACGAGGTCGGTGAGATTCTCCGCCGCGATCACTTCCACGTCCGGGATCAGCGCCGCCTCCGGAGCGTTCACGGCCGGGACGACGAGCCTCTTGATGCCGCAGCGCTTGCAGGCGATGGCGGCGGGGAGGACGCCGGAGACGTGGCGGAGGCTGCCATCCAGTGCGAGTTCACCGAGAACGGCGGTATCTTTCAGTGAAGCTTCATCAAGATCGAGGAGGCCCGTGCTTCGGAGAATGCCGAGCGCGATGGCCAGGTCGTAGCGGGGGCCGACTTTGCGCAGGTCCGCAGGAGCCAGATTGACGGTGATGGTGAGGCCGGTGGGGAGGCGGTAGCCGCTCCAACGTAACGCCATCCGGACGCGTTGTTTGCTTTCCTGTACTGCAGCGTCGCCGAGGCCGACGATGAAGATGTGGTGGTCGCCGGGAGTGGAACCTACTTCGACGGTGATGCGTTCGCTCTTGAGCCCGACGGTCGCGAAGGATGCCAAAGACGTGAGCATATCGGCTGGGAGAAGAAAATGCTTCGTGCGGGAGTGTACAGCCGTCCACCACTCCCCCGGCAAGGAAAAGGGATGGACGATCGTACACCTTTCAGTCGTTATTGAGGACGTTCCAAGGCATCATGGAACCTGCTTCTTGGCTTCGAGCAGGGCTCTTCGCACCTATGCATCCGCGAAATATTTGTGGAGGAGATTTCCATACATCATTCATCATCGAGAATAGAGATATGAGCTCTCCCTTCTCCCAGTCGAAACCCGCGCACCTTCTTGTTGGAGAGGAGGGTGAAGACATCGCCATTCACTATCTTCGCGGACTCGGCTACGCCGTCCTCGGTCGAGACGTTTCGATGGGGAGGGAAGAGATTGATATCATCGCGTTCGATCCACGGGACGGCGTCATCGTCTTCGTGGAGGTGAAGACGCGTTCGAAGCACTATGACGATTTTTCCCCGCTTCTCGCTGCCACATACCGCAAGCGGGCGAATGTGATGCGTGCGGCCAAGCGCTGGATGGCGTGGCGCAAGGAGGCGCGTGGATTCCGTCTCGATCTCATTTCCGTGGAGGATGGAGAGGTGACGGAGCATTTGGAAGAAGTGCCATTCAAGAAAGAGAAGGGATACGGATATTGAACGAAATTCCAAATCCCAATTTGTCCTGAGCGAAAGAAGGATCGATTGGTAATTGGGGCTTGGGAATTGGACCTTGCGAGAGAATATACTGCTTTCAATGCAGCGTTCCTGTCTCCAGTGTAAAACGACGTTCGACCCCTCGACTGCGCTCGGGGTGACATTCCAAATTTATCATGCAACAGACTTGTAAACATTGTTCAATGGCCTTTGAAATACCTGGGGATGACCTCGCGTTTTACGACAAGGTTTCGCCGGTATTCGCGGGGAAGAAGAGGCCGATTCCGCCTCCTTCACTCTGTCCCGACTGCCGTCGTCAGCGCCGGCTTGCCTGGCGCAATGAGCGTACGCTCTATCACCGTGCATGTGATCTGTGCAAGAAGAGCATCGTCACCATCCACTCGCTCGGGAATCCCTATCCGGTCTACTGCAATTCCTGCTGGTACAGCGACCAATGGGATCCACTGAGCTATGGGATATCCTTCGATTCCGGGCGCTCATTCTTGGAGCAGTTCCGTTCCCTCTATGACCGGGTTCCCCAGCGTGCGATGGTCAATGACGACGGCGTCATGAGCGAGAACAGCGCGTACTGCCAGGATGTGGCCTATGCGAAGAATTGCTACCTCTGCATCGGTATGTGGAAGGCACAGGACTGTCTCTACTGCCGCATTTGCGACCAGTCAAAATTCTGCGTGGACTGCGAGGGCGTGAAGCTCGGCACCGAGCTTGCGTACGAGTGTACGGACTCACAGCGCCTCTACCGGTGCCGCTTCCTTCAGAATTCCGAGAATTGTTCGGACTGCGCCTTCGGATTTGATCTCAAGGGCTGCAGCAATTGTTTGGGTTGTGCCGGGTTGCGGCAGAAGCAGTACTGCGTGTTCAACGAACAGCGCACGAAGGACGAGTATGAACGCGCCGTCGCCGCATCAGGGTTGAGCACCCACGCGGGCATGGAAGGCATGAAGGCGAAATTCTCCGACTTTATCAAGAAGATTCCCCGCAGAGACATGAACTTGCAGAACTGCGAAAGCTGCGCAGGCGATCACCTCTTCCACTGTCAGGATGTCCTCGGGTTCGTCTGCACGAACGCGCAGCATTCCCGGTGGATCGAACGTTCCGATGGCCCGGTCTGGTGCCACGATATCCTGCAGTCCGGATCGCCGCAGTGGTGCTATGACTGCATCACAGGCGACGAGGGGAACATGAACTGTTTCTCCATCTTCGCAAACCAATCACACAACGCCCTCTACTGCGACAACTGCCTCTCGAGCGATTTCCTTCTCGGTTGCGTCTCGCTCCGGCGCAAGAAGCATTGCATCCTCAACAAGCAGTACGGTAAGGAGGAGTATGGCCGTTTGGGTGGGGAAATTCTGGAGCACATGATCGGCGCGGGCGAGTTCGGCGGTTTCTTCCCCGTCGCCCTTTCGCCCTTCGGCTACAACGAGACAGCTGCACCGGAAGCATTTCCTCTCTCGAAAGAGGAAGTGCTTTCCCGCGGATGGAACTGGCGGGACTCTCTGCCCTGGACGAGCGGGAAGGAAACCGTGAAGCTGGGGGATCTCGCGGAGGACATTCGCGACGTATCGGACACGATCATCAACGAGGTGCTCGCATGCCTCACGTGCGGGAAGAATTACAGGATCATTCCGCAGGAATTGCAGTTCTACCGGACGATGGGCGCTCCCATACCCCGCAGGTGCCCGGATTGCAGGAATCTGGAGCGTCTTGCGCGGCGCAATCCGTCGAAATTGTGGCAGAGAACCTGTGCGAAGTGCGGCAAGAACATCCAGACGACCTATGCTCCTGACAGACCTGAAACCGTCTACTGCGAGGAATGCTACTTGAAGGAGGTCTACTAAGTACGTAAAGTATTGTATACTCTCCCCATGCGCCGACGCCTCCGCACACTCCTGCAGCATGCCGACCTCTCCGAGAAGGAGATCGCGCTGTACCTGCATCTCCTCGTTCTGCGCAGGACGACGATCCTGGAGCTTCGCGAGCGTGCGAAATTGCCGAATATCACGGTGTACCGGACGCTCCTGAAGCTTGAGGAACGCGGCCTCGTGAAGCGGACAATGCGAAATGGACGGCAAGCAATTTTCGAGCCGCTCACGCTACGTGCACTCACACGGGCGGTCTCCGATGAGCAACGCAAATTACGTCGGCTCGAATTGGAACTGCGTGATTTGGATACACTGCTCCCGTACATGGATGCCGAGCGTGAACATGATGTAGAGGATGTTGAGATCCGCTACGGGCGGGACGCGTTCAAGGAAGAGTACCTGAAGATGCCGGATGTTCTTGAGGAGGAGTACTTACACATCGGCAACATGGCGAATATGTGGAAGACGGCGGGGTTCGGGTACGAGTCGCCGGAGGAACGGTCATTCATTCACCGACGCCTCGCCCGCAATATTTTTGCGCGTGTCTTGGACATCCCGACGAGCGAGGCGGAGGAGGTGCAGCGAAATGACTCTCGTGAGAAGCGGACACTCGTGCTGAAAGAATCGCTCCCCATCATGGAGAATTTCCTCATCATCGGGGAGAGGCAGGTCAGTCACTTCCTCTGTGACCCGGAACATCCCCGTGTCATCGTCATCCGGCAGCCGGAGCTCGTCGCGACGCATCGCAGTCACTTCGAGACGCTCTGGAACAGGTAATTTTCATCAGGTTGAAAAGAAATGTCATAGGAGCAGGCCTTCCTGAAGCCAAAACATCATTTCGATTCACTGTGTTTCGCCGCCCGTGCGATCCCTCGGTACACTTCTTCCTGCGATGCCGAAGACCTGTCCCCTCACCGGCAACCCTTCGACAAGCTCAGGGTGACACGCTTTATGCAGAAAATCTGTCCCTTAACCGGCAAGGCTTTCACTACCTCAGCGCGCGAGATGGCGCTCCGAAAGAAGCTGGGCATCGAAGGCGAACCAACGTTCCACCCTGTCGCCCGCTTCCGTCTTCTCGGAGCCTTCTGGCAGCACTGGGCGTTGCACAAGAGGACGTGCGGCCGGAGCGGGAAGCAGATCATCTCCGTGTTTCCGGAAGATTGCCCCTATCCGGTGTGGCACAAGGACGAGTGGATCAAACATACCGATCCGCCTTCGTTGGATGCCGACCTCACGAAGCCGCTCTTTCCGCAGATGTGGGAGCTCTTTCGTCGTTCTCCCATTCCCCACAACATCGGGACGGGCAACGAGAACTGCGAGTACACGGACGACTGGTGGTACTGCAAAAATTGCTACCTCTGCCATTCGGGATACAGCTGCGAGGATCTGCGGTACTGCTACCGCGCCATCTACACGAAGAACAATCAGTACTGTACGTTCGTGTTCGACAGTGAGCGCTGCGTCGATCTCATCAATTCTCACAATTGTTTTCGTTCGATCTTTCTCTTCAATTGCTGGCACTGCTCGGAGAGCGCCTTCCTCTACGATTGTCGCAACTGTCAGCAGTGCATGTTCTCCGCGAACCTCCGGAACAAGCAGTACTGCTTCGGGAACGAACAGCTCTCGAAAGAGGCATACGAGAAGAAGGTCAGGGAATGGGATCTGCGTTCGCGGAAGACGTTCGAGCGGGCGAAAGCTGCATTCCTCGTCATGCTTCGTTCCCGGGCCTGGCACCGCGCTCTCTTCCTCGATCTCTGTCAGGACTCCACGGGCAATTACCTTCACGAGTGTAAGAATTGCGAGCACTGCTTCTTCACCACGAACGGCCTGGAAGACTCCGCGAACGTGTTTCGCTGCGGTGATCACAATCGCGACTGTCTCGATTGTGTCAGTGTCTTTGCGGATTCCGAACTCCTCTTCAATTCCTCCTCTCCACAAGACCACTGTTACGCAGTGACCTGCAGCTACAATGTCATTCAGTGCAAGTATGTGGATTACTGCGCGTTCTGCTTCCAATGCCAGCACTGTTTCGGGTGTTGCGGACTGGTCGGGAAGAAGTATCACATTTTCAACAAGCAGTATGACCCTGCGGAGTATGAGAAGGAGAAGGCGCGAATTATCGCGGCCATGAAGACCTCGGGCGAGTACGGTCAGTTCTTCCCCGGACACTTCGCCGCGAATTCCTACGAAGAAAGTCTCGCGGGATTCTACTGGCCGCTCACGAAGACTGAGGGGGAAAAGCTCGGGTTCCGGATGCAGGAGGAGAAGAATGAGCGCGTGTCCGATGCGCGGGATGCAGGTGAGATTCCTGATCGGTCAGATCAAGCTGATGAGTGTGTGACGAAGGGGGCATTCTGGGATCCGGTCGCGAAGCGGCCCTTCCAGATCCTTAAGGAGGACATCGCATTCGTGCAGGATCTCGGCGTGCCGCTGCCATACACGTACTACATGCGGCGGCTGCAGGACAATTTCCGGCTCATACCGTTCGACGGCGAACTGCGAACCGTTGCGTGCGGCAAGTGCGGAGGCAAGACGGAGACCAGTTGGCCCAAGGAGTACGACGGGAGGATTCTGTGTGAGGAGTGTTATTTGAAAGAAGTCTATTAATCGCGTGTCGTGGTTCGACTACGCTCACCATGACACGCTCATTTCGCCACGAAGCTCGTTGCTCCGAGCCAGGCCAACTGAAAAATCGCCCGTTGTGTCTTCGCGTACACCGGGCTCTCGATGATGAGCCCCATACGTTCCTCCGGATTGAGGGACAAGACCGCCACTTTGTCGCCGTAGATCGTGATCTCGTACTCGAAGGGGAATTCGCCCGGGTTCACGAAGAGGATTTCGACGAGGTTGGGGTCGAAGCCGCGGGGGTAGTAGGTCTGCAGGTACGTTAACGCCTCCGGCAGATGGGGAGAGAGCATGCGTGTCTTGAGGTGCTTGGCGATTTTCCGCGCGGCATAGTCCCGCAAGTAGTCCTCCGGGAGCACGAGCGGGAGATCACGCAGGTTGGTGTATCCCACCATCTCATCCTTGGCCGTGAGTGTCTCTTCCATGATGTTCTTGAGCCCCTCCACGCCTTCGTAGTACTGGATCTTCGGTTTGTAAGCGAGCGCGTTCGTCACCGAGAGGAGCTCCGGCAGGAGCCGCTCTGCCTGTTCCAGTTTCTCGCGCTGCTTGCGGACGAGGATCGTCGGACTCTCGACCGAGAAATGTTTGATCTTGTTCTTGAGGAAGCTGCTCACGAGCCCTTTCGCGACGAGCTCGTCGAGGACTTTGTAGCACTGCACGCGGTGGATGCCGGACTTCTTCGCGATGGCACTGACGTAGCTCCCGCCGAGTTGCAGGAGCGCGTAGTAGACCTTCGCTTCGTCTTCCCGCAGGCCCATGGATTCCAGATCCGTGATGAGCATGTTGTAACGGAATTACTACAACTAATGAATAGTATAATTTTGGCTTAAAGTAATGTCAATTCTGAATTTTCGAACGTCATACTATTTTGACTGTATTGACGAAATTACAATATGAAATATGATGAATGCATCCTTCCTCCTCACCAATGGACGCAGCGACTCTAGAATGCCTGGGCGGCATCGATCCCTCTGACCTGATCGATCGCGAAGAATTCCTCAGCCGACTGACGCCGTCGCAGATCTATCGCCAGGAAACAGTTGGTATATGCGCTGACCAAATAAATCTCGGACGTGAACATTTGCGTCGGAATATGCACACAATCCTCTGATTCTCCTCGGCTCATGCCAACTTGCACCCGTTGCCGATCGGCATTCATGACCCAGCCGCTCGAGAAGGAGTTCCTGAAGAAAGTTGATCTCCCTGAACCGACGCTCTGCCCCGCGTGTCGCATGCAGGGAAGATTCGCGTGGCGCAATGAGCGCAAGCTCTACCACCGCAAGTGCGACCTCACGGGGAAACAGATCATCTCGGTGTATGCGCCCGACAGTCCGTACAAGGTCTACGACCAGCACGAGTGGCACACGGACAAGTGGGATGCCATGGAGCAGGGACGCGACTTCGATTTCAACCGGCCGTTCTTCGGGCAGTTCGACGCACTGATCCGTTCCACGCCGAAGCTTTCCCTCTTCACGTCGCAGAACGTCAACAGCGACTACACGAACGGCGCGCAGCAGGACAAGAACTGCTACATGATCTTCGTTTCGGATCACAATGAGGACTGCTACTACTCCTACGCCATCGACAGCTGCAAGGATTGTCTGGAGTGCCTCAATTGCGTCCGGAGCACACTCCTCATCGAGTGCATCGACTGCTCGGAATCCTACAACCTCGCGCATTGTGAGAAGTGCCACAACTGCCGGGACGGTTACTTCCTCTCCGACTGCAAGAACTGCAGCGACTGCTTCGGGTGCTTCGGACTGCGCGGGAAGAAACACTGCATCTTCAATGAGCAGCACACGAAAGAGGACTACACGCGTAAACTCACGGAGTTGAATACGGGCAATACGGCCACACTCCGGGCTGCCGAGGCCGTGTTCCGCAAGAGGGCCGCCCTGCAGCAGATCCACCAGTCCATCGACGGGAACGGGAACGAGAACGTCACAGGCGATCATATCGTGAACTGCGGGAACTGTGTCGAGTGCTACGACAGCGCGGATCTGCAGGACTGCGGCTACCTCATCTTCAGCTTCAAATCCAAGGACTGCTTCGACGGGCACGTGGTGGTGGACAAGTGCGAGCTCACGTACGGAACCATCAGCACTATCAACCAGTACAACACGCAGTTCACCTTCGTGAGCTTCTACTCCAAGAATTCCCAGTACCTCGATCACTGCCAGTACTGCGAGGATTGCTTCGCCTGCTCCGCGCTCACGCGCAAGCGCTTCTGCATCCTCAACAAGCAGTACACCGAGAAGGAGTACCGCGCGCTGCGAGAGAGAATCATCGAGCGCATGAAGAAGAGTGGTGAATGGGGGCAGCCGCTCCCTGCGGAGCTCAGTCCGTTCGGGTACAACGAGACCGTCGCGCAGGAGTATTTCCCCTTGAGTAAGCGGGAAACGCTTGGCCGCGGTTGGAAGTGGCGGGATGACATAGAAGGACAGACATCCGCGTACCAAGGGCCGGCGACTCAGATTCCCATGGACATCAAAGATGCCTCAGATGACATCACGAAGAAGATTCTCCTCTGCGAGAAGACGGGGAAGGCGTACAAGATCATCCCCGAGGAATTGCGGCTCTATCGTGAGCACAAACTTCCTCTGCCGCGTCTCAGCTTCGAGCAGCGCCACCTCGATCGCATCTCACGCAGGAATCCGCGGAAATTGTGGGCGCGCGAGTGCATGAAGTGCGGGAAGGACATCCAGACGACCTACGTGCCGGCACGGCAGGAGAAGGTGTATTGCGAATCCTGCTATCTCAAGGAAGTGTATTGACCGTGTCCGTGTTTCTAGATCTGTGTAGAAGGGATTGAATAGCCGAGAGCGCCGCAGAGAGTCCACGCTTCAATGGTCCGGGCGGGGGAGCGAGCTCAATATGTGGGCAAAACGGTATCCGTGACATCGCGAGGAGATGGGGGCGTTCTTCTGTTTCGTACTGATCGCAAGCTGCCTGAAGGACGACGCATGGATCGAAGAAACTATCAGGCGGAATTTCTCCGATTCGCTGCTCAGCAAGATCGCGGATTCGTTGGCTGAAGCAACATGTGAGGGAATCCAGGAAGAGCTGAATTCTCTCCGTTTCGTGCACCGATACCAGGATGCTCAAGCGAGGAGGGCAGGCTTCTCTCACGGCAGTATCATGCCCCCCATCACCACGCTGTCAATTCCCCGGCTCCGCCGCCTGCGCCCACCCCGTCACCACAACCGCTCGCCCTGTTCCGAGCACCGCCTGCGCCGGCCACCCTTCGACTCCCCCGCATGCGCGGGGTCGCTCAGGGTGACAGGTTCACTTCTTTTGGAGACCATCCGGTGACAACCATAGCTCTTCCTGTTCCCAGAACTGCTTGTGCGGGCCAGCGCGAGAGATCCATCTCACTCTTGAGCATCTTCAGCCAAACCCGCCGCTTCACGCGGCCCTTGAGGAAGAAGAACGGCAGCTGCACGCGTTTGAGGAAGGGGAGTGTCACAGAGATGCGATCCGGAGCCGGAACATGTTCATTATGCGTGGCGACAACAAGCGCTTCACCATCGATGGCTTCCGGAGCGACGGGTGGGAAGAGTGAAGCGATGTGCCCGTCCTCCCCCATACCCAATACCGCGATGTCCGGTTCGCCCTTCGAGAGGAGGTCCTGCAATTTCTTGTCGTAAAGGTGCACGCACTCGGGCAGCGGCTGCCACGTATCCGGTGCAATGAGCTGCTCTGCGGGATGCCCGACCTTGTCGAGGAGCGTCGTCTTGATGGCGCGCAGATTGCTGTGGGACTCGTCGGGGGAAACGAAGCGATCATCCACGAGGAAGACCCACACGTTCTGCCACTCCAGCGGTCGCTTGCTCAGTTCTTTGTAGATGGGGAGCGGCGTCGTGCCGCCGGAAAGACCCAACACGCAGCGGCCGGTGGTCGAGAGGGTCTGGGAAATGGCCTTCTCCAGTTTGTCCGTCGCTTCTTTCAGGAACGCTTCATCCGTTGCTGTTTCCAGAAGCTCGTACTGCATGCCGAGGCATCCTAGCACAAAGAGCCTAAGAATCTCATAACCAGTTGAGCCCTTCTCTCCGGATCCACTCCTCCGCCTCCTTCGGTCCGTCCGATCCCGAGGGGTACATATGAAGCGGCGTGTTCGGATGATCAAAGTGGGACTGCAGGGGATCGGTGAGGCGCCATGCGGTGCGGATTTCCTCCGGCGAGAGGAACCACGTCTTCTTCCCCGCGATCGCCTCCAGAATGAGGAGCGCGTGTTCCGGAAGACAGTCGCCCACGCAGACGAGCGGGTCCTCCAGGATGAGCGGGCGGAACGCAGGTTCCGTACCGCCGAGCTTCGTCTGGAGGTGAAACTTCATGCCTCCTTCCCCCTGCACGATCATATCCAGCCGGTTGGGCGCGCTGCCTCTGCCCACGGACCGCGGCTCGTGGAAGAGGATGGAGATGCGCGTCTCCTTGCGCCGGAGTCTCTTGCCGGAGCGCAGGTAGAAAGGCACGCCCTGCCATCGCGACTCGCGGGAGAGGAGCTTCAATGCGGCGTATGTATTCGTCCGTGAGTTCCGGTCCACGCCGTCCTCCTCCCGATAGCCGTGCACTTCCTTCTCATTCTCGACGCCTGCGACGTACTGTCCCTGAATCGCGACCTCGTCCAATGAACTTGCGGGAGGCAGGTACAGTTTGCCGAGCGCCTCGAGGCGACTCTTGCCGATCTGCTCCTCCGTGTCTTTCGTGTCCATCGTCAGGAGTGCGCAGAGCTGGAGCAGGTGGCTCTGGAACATGTCGCGGAAAGCGCCGACATGCTCGAAGTAGCCCGCCCGGCTCTCGATGCCCAGTGTCTCCGTCGCCGTCATCTCCACGGAACGGATGAGTGTGTGCTTGAAGAGACGTTCGAGCAGCGGGTTCGCGTAGCGCAGGTAGTAGACGTTGCGCACGGCTTCCTTTCCCAAGTAATGATCGAGCGGGTAGATCTCCGTGGCGTCGACACAGTGCGTGAACTGCTTGTAAATCTCTTCGAAACTTCGGAGATCATGTCCCACGGGCTTCTCGACGATGCAGCGGAAGGGCTCTCCGCTGTGGAGTCCCGCCGCGCACATGCTCTGGAGCAGCGCCGCTTCCACCTGCGGGGGGACCGAGAGGTACGCGAGGCGTACGGTGTCCTTCCATTCCTTCGAGAGTGTCTTCACCCGCTCGGTGAGCGCACGAAGATCCTTCACGTCGTCGTACTTCCCCGTGACGTAGGTGATGTGCGCGAGGAATCCGGCGAGCGCCGTCTCCGTGACCTCCGGCATATCCGTGCGGATGGATTCCTCCACGAGTGCGCGGAAAGAGGCATCGTCCATCGCCGTGCGTGCGTAGCCGACGATCGCATAGTCCGCCGGGAGCCGCTTTTTGAGCGCGAGGACGTAGAGTGCGGGGTAGAGCTTCAGCTTCGCGAGGTTCCCGGAGGCACCGAAGAGGATGAAGGTGAAGGGGTTTTTTACAGCGAGCATGGAATCAGGATTGTAGCGCATTTCAGACCACAGGAAGGAATCAGCGCTCTTCACTTGCGCACGGTCAAAAGAATGATAAAGTTTGCCCACATCATCGTCCTATCAAGAGAAGCGCTGAGGGAACTGGCCCGTTGAAGCGCTCCCCAACCCTTCGTCGCTTTGTCTCTCAGGGCAAGCAGCCGAGAAGGTGGGAACTCCAGCCCCCTCAGGGGAAAGATAGCCAATCCGACGCTTTCTCTCCTCTGCATGGGAAAGCGATTTTCGTTCATTCTTGCATCGTCCTCATTCTCCATTTTCGCGGCCTTACGGCCGCGTGTGCAGGCGGGAACGCCTGCACCTACCACTCCATTCTATGTCCCACTTCTTCACTTCAGAATCTGTCACCGAAGGTCACCCCGACAAGCTCTGCGACCAGATCTCCGATGCCATTCTCGATGACGCGCTGCGGCAGGACCGCGACGCGCACGTCGCGTGCGAGTGTCTCGCGACCACCGGGCTCGTCATCGTCGCGGGCGAGATGCGCACGCGCGGCTACATTCCCATCGCGGAGATCGCGCGCCGGACGATCCAGGGGATCGGCTACGATGACGCTACATACGGTTTCGATCACAAAGCATGTGCTGTCATCGTCTCCGTCGGCGAGCAGAGTGCGGATATCCAGATGGGCGTGGATACGGACAAGAACAAGGTGCATGAGCAGGGCGCGGGTGATCAGGGACTCATGTTCGGGTTTGCCTGTGATGAGACGCCGGAGCTGATGCCGCTTCCGATTTCCCTCGCGCATAAGCTGACGAAGAAATTGGCTGACGTGCGCAAGAAGAACGGACTCAATTACCTTCGTCCCGATGGCAAGAGCCAGGTGACCGTTCAGTATGGTGATGACGGCAGGCCGGAACGTATCGAGTGCATCGTCGTGTCTACGCAGCATGCCGAGCACGTGAAGCAGGATCAGATCTTCCAGGACATCAAGAAGCACGTCGTCGAGCCCTGTTGCGGGGATCTGTGCGACGCGAAGACGAAATTCCACATCAATCCCACGGGTCGCTTCGTCATCGGAGGCCCCCCTGGAGACTGCGGACTCACGGGTCGCAAGATCATCGTGGATACCTACGGCGGATACAGCCGGCACGGAGGCGGCGCGTTCTCCGGAAAGGACCCGAGCAAGGTGGACCGCAGCGCTGCGTATGCCGCGCGATGGATCGCGAAGCACATCGTTCGTGCGGGGCTTGCTCGCAAGTGCGAGGTGCAAGTGGCCTACGCCATCGGCATTGCCGCGCCTGTCTCCATTCACTGCGAAACGTTCGGGACTGGCAAGGTGTCTGACCGCGCGCTCGAGAAGGCGATTCAGGAAGTCTTCGACCTGCGTCCCGCCGCCATCATCCGCGACCTCGACCTCCTCAAGCCTCAGTACAAGCAGCTCGCGTCCTACGGACACATGGGCCGCGAAGATCTCGGCGTGAAGTGGGAGGAGACATCGAGAGTGGAGACGTTGTTGAAGGCGGTGCGATAGGAAACCAACGAAACCAAGGAATCCAAGGGAACCGAGGATCTCGTCGAAGAGCACTCCTTGGTTACTTTGGTTTCTTTGGATTCCCTGGCATCCTGTACGTATGGATATCGACTCTTTTCTCACCGAGCGTCATATTCCATTCCAGCGCTTCGACCACGCCGCCGTTTTCACCTGCGACGAGGCCGCCAAGCTCCCGCCCATGCCCGGGCAGGGGACGAAGAATCTGTTCCTTCGCGACGATAAGGGAAAGCGACACTTCCTGGTTGTGGTGAGCCATGAGAAGAATGTCGATCTCAAAGAGCTCTCGAAGATCATCGGTTCGCGCAAGCTCGGATTTGCGTCTCCCGAACGGCTGAAGAAATTTCTCGGCGTTGAACCGGGGTCCGTCACCATTCTCGGGCTCGTTCATGACACGGATCGGGCGGTCGAGCTCTTCATGGATGAGGACATTGCGAACGCGGATTCATACCAGTGCCATCCTCTCGTGAACACGGCGACGCTCGTGATTTCCCGATCGGGCATCGAAGCATTTCTCTCTTCCACAGGACATGGAATGAAGGTCATACACGTTCCATCACGGCTGGTTTGAGGCTCCAGCGGCAGCGGAGAAGTCAGTATTGAGCTTTTTGGCTTTCTGTAGTATAATTCTGATAACAAAAACATCATGACTATCGCTCAATTTACCCAGGGTTTGCAGGGCCTCGCGTACGTTCCGGAAGCGGAGTGTTCCCGTGCCATAGCCATCGCCAAGCTCCTCCCGGACAAAGACCGGCAGGAGTTCTTTCGGCATCTGGAGAGTCTGAACGTGCAGATGGGGGAAATGACGAAAGCACAGGAGGAATTCCTCACGGCAGGTGAGACTCTCGTGACGGAGACGGAACATGCGATCGTGAGGATTGGGCGGGAGGAACAGGAGGGGAGGGAACGCGCCAGAGAGATGCAGGGTATCGGGGATGACACGTTCTTTTCTCAAACTCCATGAGGCAACGTTTCCCCTTCCGCACCGGCGAGGCGAGGTTGATATGGGACCGCGTACGGAATGCTCCAGAAGGAATGAGGGGTGAAGCAGAGGCAAAATCTCGAGGGGAAACAGAGATCCTCAAGCGCGCGGAGCATCTCTTCCGGCGGGCTGCTGATGTGGAGCAGAAGCTGGCCGACCATGATAAGGGGCCGTACGCGAAGAATGCGCAGGAGTTTCGCAGGGAGTGGGAGGCATTGCGCGAGAAGTACGAAGCAAAGATGAGACCATTCAACGATCCGTCTCGTCGGACTTCGACTCTCACCACTCACACCGATCAGGAAGCCGTCTTCCAGAATTTTCGGTGGGATATCGAGAAGCCTTTGAATGAGTTGGAAGAACTGCTGCAGGAATGGGAGCTCGTTGCGAAGCCGTCGGAGCACCTGCACCAGAAGGAGCTGCGGAAGAAAGTGGAGGGGGATATCCAGAAATTTGCGAAGAAGAAGGAAGGACAGCGCCGCTTCCGCACGCGCTACGACAAGGCGACGAAGACGACGTACTGGGAGGAGTACGATCCGGATTTTCGAAAAAACCCAGGCACGCGGAGGGATGATATGGGGAGCAAGACCATTGCACAGGCGCATCGTGAATTGGGACGAATACAAGCGAAGAAAGCGACGGGCGAGGACCAGCTGAATGCCGAGATCGCCGAGAAGGGGATCGGCGGTTCCAGAGCGGAAGCCATTCGACAAGAGTACAGAACATCGGAGGCAAAGAAACGTCTCACGGGAGGCGCGCGCCTGAATTACAGCGGCTACGTGAAGAGGGCAGCTCCCGTCCCTCAAGGGGCGTCGGAACCGCGCTCGCCGCTCGAGGATGCACGCATCGCGCGGGAGGAGGAAGAGGGGGCAAAGTTCTCCGCTTTGGTCGATACCGTGCCTCAGTACCAGAAGCCGATCGAGTACACGTTTACTCCTGAGGAAATTGATGGCATGCAGAACAAGCTGGTACAGATTATTTCCTCCGATTCCCGCTACATGCTGCCTAAGTTCGCCAAGGTCCAGCAGTGGATCAAGGAGGAACCGGACTACCGCCGTTGGAATGTGAGTCAGGCGCGAAAGATGGAGGAGCTGCACCGCAGTGTCGTGAAGATGGCGAACAGGGACACTTTGGGGATCGAAAACAGTGATCGCCGAAGGGCAGCACTCAAGGAAATCGTGCCGGGTCCCGAGGAGTTTCCCGCGTTCGTCGCTCAGGTGCTGGAGTCGGGTGGCATCGATCCTGATTCCGTGCCGACTGCTCCGACGGAAACGGGGAAGAAATTGTCAGGAGGATGGGTAGAACGCAGAGGAGTTCGCTTCCCGCCAACGTTCCCTCCCGGTGCTGAACGAGCGGCAGCGCAGAGCGCGCCGGTACGGCGGGGAGAAGAAGGGTCGGGTGCATGGAGACGAAGATCCGGAGGGGAGGAAGCAAAAGCATCTGCGGAGATTTCTCCTCCTGCCACAGCAACGCCGCCCATGGCTGCTCCCACCCCTGCGGCGGAAGCGGCTCCCAAACCCCCGGAAGTTGCGACCGGGTCCAAGGCTACCGAACCTTCGCATTCAGAGAGGGGCGCGCCGAGGGGGTTCTCGGAGCAGGAGATGCTGAATCATCTGACGTCTCTCTCGCCTGAGCAGGTGACAGCGTTTGCGAAGAAATATCCGGCAGTACTTTCCTTCAACGGTTTGAAGACTTTACATGAGAACACCGCTTCCGCACTTTCCAGCTATACGGGCACGCTGGAACTCAATGGCCTCACGACGCTGAACGAAGCCACGGCGAAGGCGCTCGATCCTCATGCTCGATCGCTGCGGCTCAACGGTTTGAAGAAACTGGATCAGGCGACCGCTGCACAGCTCTCCAGGTACGAGGGCTGGAGTCTGCAGCTCAATGGCCTCACGACGCTGGACGAAGCCACGGCGAAGGCTCTGAATTCCCGCGTCCGTTCCATCGAGCTCAACGGCTTGACGAGTCTTGGTGAGAACACGGCAGCCGCGCTGGCGGGTTTTCGGATGCATCTGGGTCTTCGAGGCCTGAAGACGTTGGAGGAACCGATTGCCACGCGTCTCGCGGGCCATGAAGGAGGGATTCTCTCACTCGACGGGCTCATCACGCTCACGCCGGATTCCGCCCGCGCTCTCCAGGGACACAAAGGCTGGCTCTCGATCGAAGGCATGAAGGAGTTGGACGAATCCACGGCGTCCGAGCTCGCGAAGCACGAGGGACCGCTCTCGCTCTGCGGACTCGTGTCCGTTCCTGCCGTTCTTGCAAAGAAGCTCGCCGCCTGGCCGGGCGAGTTGACATTCGCCAACCTCTCCCCTGCTTCTTTCAAGGCTATTGCCTCAACACTTGCGAAGCACCGGGGAGAACTGCATCTGACGAACATTTCAAAGAATGAGATTCCGTCGGATACACTGGCGGCATGGAAGGTGCACTGGGGGAAGGTGATACTGAAGGATGGGGAACTCGAACGATCAGCGGCGCAGATCGGAAAGGAGGAACGGGAGGAGCTGAAGAACGCGATCATTGCCGACATTTGGAATAGAGCCAAGTCCGCTTGCAGCGGAGAGGTCTCAAATATGGAGGACAATGTGCGCCAGTTACGCTCACTCTACCAATTAGCCGCAGGGGGGGCGAAGGGGGAATTGGATGGGTTGGGGAAAGAAGTCCGGAAGAAATTTTTGGATGACTGCAAAGCGCAGGTAAAGAAAGGGGAGTGGGACGGTCGAGAGAGGACGTTGCGAGTCGACGAGGATGGAACGATACACATGAGCGGGAAGCCTGCAGGAAAACAGTTTGAAATTACGTTCTTCTCTGACGGAAGAGTCGTCGCGAAAGTTGATGAAAAGGAGGTGGGCGCGGAAGAAGTGAAGCCTGCTGAGATGACGGCGAAACTGGCGGAGAAAACGGCAGGAGGTGGATCCGGAGGGTTTGTTCGGCCGAAAGGCGCGGGGGATGCACCGGCAGCGAAGCCCGTGAAGGATCCGGAGAAGAAAGTTGTGAAAGCCGATTTGGATGCGAAGGGAATGGAGGCAAGGTTGAAGGCTCTGCGCGATTCGCTTGTGTATGCGGGTACGAAGAACATCGAGGGCGGAGTTCTGACGGTTACCGTCGTGGACCAGAAGTATTCCATCGTGCCGAAGGGCGAGGGGAAATTCCTTGTCTCTGCCCCGGCTACTTTGCATGATCCGGAAATGCCGGAGACCTCCATGACAACGGAGGATGTCCAGAAGCTCTTCATGCCGCGGGGGATACCAGGACCAGCAGCGAAGCCTGCCGAGAAGGCGGCGGCGAAACCTGCGGAGAAGCCCAAGGGAGTCGATGTTCAGAAGATGTGCGGCGACAGCGGTTTTTCCCAGAGCAAATCTCTGCCGTCCTGTATCGATAAGACGCTCTTTGGAGGAAAGGACAAAGAACTCTGGGAATCGACATTGGGCAAAACGATCAACAGTTCTTCTATCGGGCTTCGCGTGTCCGTTCAAAACGGGAAGGTCGGGGATCTCTTCTTCATCAATCATGAGAACATGGTAACGGGGTCTGGAGGAGATTTGCTGATTAAGTACAAAGGAAAAACTGTCACACCCGCTCTCCTCAAACAGCTTTCAGCGGATGCGATGAATTTGTTCCCGGTTCCCGAGGTTTCGAAGCCCGCAGAGAAGCCATTGGATCTGACTGCTCTTTGTTTAGAGACGCAATTCAAGCCCCTCCCCGACCAAACGGGCATCATGGCTTCGGTCCATGTGGACAGGAAAATTATGCCGATCATGGAGAACAAGCTCGGTGAATCGTATCCTGAGCTACATGTGCAGCTCAAGAACGGCGTCATCCGGGAGATGGGCCTCTGGGGGAATTCGAATGACAAGCGCCTCTCCGCCACAGCATCGGTTCAGAAGACGCTTGATCAGTTCAAAGGCAAGAACATCACGGATGTCATCAAGACTATGGCCGATACGGTGAAAAATGCTCTTGAGAAGGAATACAGCACTCCCCTCAGTGCGCTCTGCGAAGGTACCGACTTCATCCCCCTC